>Ga0214479_100004_pt1 | contig 128243 bp, 95 predicted proteins | sample M1_20Mar14CPVII9_5_FD_165054 | JGI IMG/M metagenome (GOLD analysis project Ga0214479, IMG submission 165054) | Marine eukaryotic communities from Monterey Bay, California, United States - M1_20Mar14CPVII9sort6BwellE14 | ecosystem: Environmental > Aquatic > Marine > Unclassified | place: USA... | reverse complement strand
GGGAGTAACCACACCTACAGATCCAGCAAACCCAGCATCACTAAGTCGTTGCAGTTCAACTAAAATCTCCGCCACTTGAGTTTTACTAATGGCCCCACCACCTAAAGCTGGTTCACAATCATCATCCACTTGTGTCCAACGTAAACCTCCTTCTGCACTATGGTCTGTCAATACTGTCCAACCGCCTTTGTAAAAAGTCTCATTACAATATTCAGCGATCGCGGGGTGACACCGATGATGCTGACGCAAGCTAGTACGAGCATCAACTACCGGCGAGGTATTGGCTAAATTGAACATTGAAGTTGTACGATAACTAAATCGTTCGAATTCAAGTTCGTCCAGCATAAATTGCCTTCTTAAATATTGGTCAGTAGCAGCAGACAATGTGGTCACATGATTCAACTGCATAGGATCACCCACGACCATGCATCGCTTTGCACGAAAAAGTAATGGAATTACTGAGGCTATGTCACATTGGCTTGCCTCATCAATAACTAACAAGTCGTAAAGTGCAGGCTCCAAAGGCACACTTCTACCAATCGAAAGATTTGTGGTAGCTGCAAGCGGATAGTGCTTCAAAAAGAGAGGGAATGTCTTTCGCATGGCATAGGCTAAACGGCGCTTATCTTCCTCGCTATCCAACCCACTTGAGTTCTTTATTGCCGCATTCACTGATGCCAACAAAGTGCGATCAAGATCGGACAATCCTGCCCCGGCCACATGAGATAATTCCTTAAGCAACTCATGAGATTGGGCAACCACAATATTTGAGTATTCCAATTGCTTTTCGCACGCTGACTGAATGCTTGGGAGCCGACTACTGCACTCAACCAAATCCTGGACCTTTTGCGATTCTTCATTAACTTGCAAGAATGGCAACCAAAATCGCAAAGCTCTACAATAGAATTCGGCTTTTTCCAAAGACGATCCAGCTGCCCCTCCCTTGGGAAGAATGCAATTCTCATCATAGAGCTTGCGCATCTGCCAGTCCAAGCTCTCTGCTCGCAGAAGCCCATCTCCAATCCTCTTTTTTAAGAGGAATAAATCCATGAAATAGCGCTTCGACAAACTGAAAGTTTCCTTTGGACGCAGATCTCGCAACAGCTGTTCGACTAAATCCTGGGTTGGAGAGTCATTTTGAAAAGAGAAATTCTCATTGAATGGGCTCGGAAGTTCAGCTTTTAACCCTTCAAGCCTTGTTAACGCAGTTCTTAACTGATCCCTGTTTTGAGCAATTTCGGTAATTTTGGCCTCTGATTCTTGGCGATTGCGAATCCCTACTTCCAGACGCTTCCTTAACTCGAAAAGATTGGGTTGATTCACCGAAGGTGGGCTGAAGACCAACTCTTGGATTGCCAACGCAAGGGAGTGATCGACAGGATCTTCCCACGGCCGACTAAGACGAAGAATCAATGAAAATGGCTCGGTTAACGCACCAACTCGCGGAACAACGGCCTCTAACGCTCTGTGATTTCGACTAGCGAACAGTGCGTTACTTCCAACAATTGCCTGCTGGGTAAGTACAGCCGCAACAACTCTTGACTTTCCTGTCCCCGGTGGCCCCACAACTATCGATAGTCGTTCTGAGGCAGATGCTTCACAAGCTTTAGTTTGCTCATAATTCAAGCTTGGAACCTGCGCTCCAATTACATTGCTATGTTTCGCATCTGAGGTTTTACTGACATCTCTTCTACCTTCTCTGGTTGGGGATGAATTTGGGAACAAACGAACCAAAGCCGTTTTATCCAAAGCTTCGTCCGGAGTAAAACTAGCAAGCTCTTGTAACTCCTTATACAGTCGCTTGGTAAATCTCCAAGCTCGTGACAACACCAGCCCCGCTCTGTTGTAGACTCCGTCACTAGATATGGATGAAAGTGCAGATGCATTGGATAACTGTCTTGGGTTAAGAGTTTCCACACACCAATTTGGATAAAAATGCCGCAGTAACCTTGCAAATTCAATCCAAGGACTCTCACTTCGAGGTCTTGATAAATCCCAGCCTTCCAAATTCCCGCATAGCTCGACAAACGATCGTCGTTGCTCAATGTTTGGCAACCGCCGCTCAAGCCATCCTTCGTTGACCCTAACAGTTCCGGCTGCAGACAAACTCAAAGTTGTGCCACTTATTACGTACGTAAAAGGTTGTATGAAAATTGGTGAAATAAATTCCACGCGGCTTCCTGACGAGGCATCTCTCCATTCATATCGGTTAAGGGGGTAGCCGAGAAAAACAAACTGCTCCTTATGTAAATTCTTCAACCATTCATGCCAAGTAGCAGGAGTTTCCAAGCTAAATTCAGAGCGTCCAGGAAGTGGACCGCCAAGACAGACTATCTTTTTAAGCTCTTCATCTGCCTTAGCATGAATCGCAGCTTTTTGATCTAACCGAATACACTCAGCATAATATTTGCAAAGCTGCCTAAACTCACGCCATCTTGAAGACTGAGCATCAATCATCTTAGGAGATTCAACACTTACGTCTCCACGCGTCCTTCCAGCAGGCAAATAAGGAGAGAAGCCTTGCTGAGTTCTATGAGAGACGGGCCGCGAACCAACACTCGTTTTGACAGGCTGCGACGGCGGCTGATTTCGCCCTTTAGCTCCTGAAACAAGCTTCCACCGTCCCCCACCTCTTTCGACAAGACCCTTACTTTGAAGCTCCCGCAGAAGTTGCGATACACGATGCGGCTGAAGCTTAACACGACGACCAATCTCGCGGCTGGACAAGCCTAAGGAGCTTCTTTGAAGCCTTTCCAATATACGTGACTGATCAGCTAACTCAGACATTTAAATAAACCACTCACTCAAAAGTTCAAATTATACGATTGTCACTACCTTTAAATGAACTTCCAATCGTAAACGCTAGTTTCTAAAACCAGCCTACTAGACTATTCACCCACGGATGGTCGCAGCACCCCATCATTAAAAAAAGACTCGATTAAATTCCCGCACAGACATCAACATTCTGTAACATACAGGAGCTACGCTCTAATTAAATGTAGCCAGTTGTGCCTACTCAACTCAGCGAAAACATCTCGCGTTAACTTTACCAGACGTATCTATTCCTATTTACCAGCCTCGTCTTTGAGACCGTCCATCTTACTGGCGACGGCGCCTTTGGGAGCCTTCGGCCAAGGAGTCTCGCCCGGCTCCCACTCGGTTGGCTGCTTTGCCCGAACTTTATTGACTGCGGTGAGTAGCCACTCGGGAACATTCTCCTGCTCTTGTTGCCCGTAGACATAAGGCAAAGGAGGATCCATCAAAAGTGGTTTGTCTCCAAGTGGCGGCCGCTCATTGCCGACTGCAGTAACGCGGGCTTTTAGCTCCTTCACGAGTTTGGGATACTTGGCAGCGACATCGGTTTGCTCTGCTGGGTCTTGCTTAAGGTTGTAGAGCACGTCGCCCATCAGCTTAAAATCGCCGCGACGAATCGTTGGAAGCCTTACACTGCCGGCAACATCAAAGACGATTTCGTTCCGCTGACTATTGGCTCCTTGAAACAGCATGGACGTCATGTCGATACCGTCGATGGGCTGCTCTTGTTTATGTTTCCCGCCGGCAAGCGTAATGAATGTAGGGTAGAAATCGGACACAAACATTAGGCCGTCTTTTGTCGCCCCTGGCTTGGTGTGTCCCGGCCAACGCAGAATTGCCGGTTGTCGAACACCGCCTTCGAACGTCGTATTCTTAGTCCCACGAAACGGTTTACTGAATTCTTCCAACACCGGCCCATTATCGTTGGTGAAAATAAACAGCGTGTTGTCACGAAATCCATTGTCATCAATGGCTTTGCTAATACGGCCTACAGCTTTATCTAAATTAGCCAGCATCGCATGACGGATGGAAAGCGGATCGTCTGCATCACCTTCGAACCTCGGCGGAGGATTCAGCGGGCCATGCACCGCATTGAACGCAACGTACATGAAGAACGGACGATCGTCATTCTTGCGGGCGGCAATCACGCGTTCGGCTTCCGCCGCAATCAGGTCGGTCGCATAACCCTCTTCCTGAATTGGCTTTTGGTTTCGGTGCCAGTCATAAACTGCAAACCGAGCCGGCGCGTTGTGGACGATGGTTTTCGTGTAGTAATCAATTCCCCAGCCGTAGTGCCCATACTGATGCTCGAACCCCTGCCCCATCGGGAGGTGCTCTGGCAGCCATTCGCCAAGATGCCACTTGCCTAAGAGCGAAGTAAAATACCCAGCCTCCTGAAGTGCTTCGGCGAGCGTCCGTTCATTGGTATCGAGGGCGTGAATCCGCCGCGTAGGTTCACCGCGATCGTTATGAGCGAGCTTCAAATTTAATTTGGCAAGGTAACTCGGCTTACCAAAATCTTCTGAACGCCAATCACTCCATGTTCGAAACGCGTATCGACCAGTGAGAAATGCCGCGCGGGTCGGAGCGCAAACGCTGTGCGTGTAAAACTCATTGAGTCGCATACCCTCGACTGCAAGCCGACCAATATTTGGAGTCAGGTCAGGATCCCCACCATTGAAACTTGGCTGATTCCACCCCATGTCATCGGCCAGAATGAAAACAATGTTGGGACGTTCTTGTTTGTCACCGGTTGATGCATTGGTGTTAGCAGAGAAGCAACTGAAAATGGTAGCAACCACCAAACAGTAGACGGAATATTTCATTGTGATCTCGTTTTATCTACATACTGCAATGGGAAGTATTCACTCGCGATTGCTGCGTTTTAATGAATCAAAAAGACTGGATAAACATGTTAGCAAAACCCGCGGACTAAAAGACATGATATCATCACAACGCTGGTGATGTCGCAGATAAAAATCATCCCTCACGGACGTTAATTAGCTTGTTTAGCTTGATCGATTTAGCAATCTCATTGACTTCGCCAACTTCACAAACCCTTAAAAATTCACCGTTCAGGCAGACGACCGTCGCGTCGATCGTTGTTCGCTCGTTATTTGAATTGAAATAAGTCACGGCCAAGCGTTGTCCACCATCGCCAATCAAACGTTTCACCGCATCTTTATTAACTGGTTGCTTACGTAATTGTTGAACCAATGCTTTCGTCGAACCTGGCTTCGAAGCATGCTTCACCACCATTGCCTCCACCGCCGCCTTCAACTGTGCCTCAAGCTGAAAAGCAAACGAGTCTCGATAACCATCCATGTCGTCAGGAGCCGCCCCGCGGAAATCACCAAATTCTTTTAGGATTGCCTGCTCAATCTTGTTGGCAATTTCGCTATTCGGCAAAGACCACTCTTGCACAACATCCATCTCTAACGAGTTACGTCGAGTGACTATTTTTAAATAATTATCGCCAGCATATCGTAACTTAACTAAATAAAGAGCCCCAGCTTTCGAGGGTTGCGCATAAGCCCTTGCGGGTGCCGCCTGCTGAGAAGGAGCACGCTCTTGGACAATTTCACTGGACCGATCGCTTGGTTGGCTAGCTCTCACGGGAGTCATTTGAGAATCAGAATCACTTTCCTCTGAAGATTCGTCGCGTGAGAAATTGGTAAAGAGGCCAGTCACCAGATTTGGCATTTTCTTTAACCGCTCTCCCCATGCCTTGGTCTTCTTTTTACGTTTCAGGGAAACAAGTGCTTCACGCACCGTAAGGATTTCCTTTAACTCTGCGAATTCGGAGACATGCAACCAAGCATTTCCGCCTTTCTTGAGAACGAGCGTATCGTCTTTAAACTCCCCCTCCATGATTTGTTTCTTCACCAACTCATATTCAATCCAGCCAGTCGGCTCTGACTTAATAAGAGTCTGATGGTGAACACGGTAATGCGATGCCGCGAGATGCTGTTTGAACATTTGGAAGTTTACCGGATGCGCTCTACGGTTTTGCAACCGTCAAAAGATTCAATAAAGACAAGCTCCCATTTTAACAGCTTATTTCCGCAATGCATGATTTCAAACTCAAACAAACTTGATTGCCTGCAAAACCTGATCCATCACACTTCCGAATGGGATATCGGCGTATTGGCCAAACAGTTGATTTTTCGATAGCTTTGCGCGTGTTAGAAACGGACTACTAAGCCCGCACAGCAATCGCGCAGCCGATCGACCACTTTCCAAAGCTTCAGGGTATTCAGCAACCAATTCCCTTAGGCGATCCATTGTCATTTCTGGAATTTGAATGTCATCCAATAGCGGCGGTAACTCAAACGGCCCCTTTCCGACACAGAACGAACACTCCCCGCAGGGTTGGTCCAAAGCTTGCCCAAAGTGCTCAGAAAGCACTCCTGCTTGGCAAGTTTTAGCCGTAGCGAGTTCCACTACCTGCATAATCCGCCGAGCCTCACTTGTCTCTCGCTCGACACCTGAATCGTGGAAAGAATCCACAAGTGTTTCAACCGGTTCCAGCGGTTTTAGTTTGCGGTACCCGTGCACCAGGCCAGTCGATCGCAATTCTATCCAGCCTTGCTCAGCAAAATAATCGAGTGCTGCAATCACGCGTGAGCGATCACAACCAAGCTTCTGCACAACCTCTTCCAGCTCAAGGTGGTGCCAGACCTTCTTTTTCCGCCCACACGCCATCAGCTGCTGCGCAAATTCCCGTCGCTCTCCCTCAAAATTTGAAAGCCACTGGTTAGCCGGTTGGTTTTCTTTATACGAATAGGAATCGTAACGGGCTGCCGTTGCGTCCAAATATCCCTGCAACTCCAAATTGGTAAGCAAAGTCTTAACAACCAACGATTTGATATTACAGGAATTCCCTAACTTAATTTGGCTTATGAAGAATGCCTCCGGCTGTCCTGCTAGAGTCTGAATGAATTTCAAGATCGAAGCACGAGTTGGAGTGTCACCATAGGTAAAGTTTTCAAGGACGATTCGATCGTCTGGGTTAAGCAGCAACTCGCATCGCGAAATTTCTCCATCTCGTCCAGCTCGGCCTATTTCCTGCGAATAATTTTCAAGTGATTTCGGTGGATTGAAATGGATTACATTTCGGATATTCGACTTATCAATCCCCATCCCAAACGCAATGGTGGCAACCACAATTCCATCGTCACAAGACATGAACCATTCCTGCGTTTCCATTCGCTGATCGGTTTCCATCCCCGCATGATAGGCACGTGCATTCAACCCAGCGTTCAGGCAGGCATTCGCAATGTCTGTTGCTGTTTTTTGCAACGACACATAAACAATGGTTGCACCAGGGAGCGAGTCTTTTAATCGCTGGATTAAAACGCTGGCCTGATTTCCACTCTCTACAATCTGCGATCGGATATGGAGATTGGGGCGAAAGAATTCATTACAGATAGAATTTTGCGGCTCGATCTGAAACGTCTTGCAAATATCATCCCGCACCTCTGGCGTAGCCGTGGCAGTTAATGCGAGCACCCGCTCAACATTCAGGCTCTCCGCGATTCGAGCCAGTTTCAGGTAGTCCGGGCGAAAATTGTGCCCCCACTGACTGATGCAGTGGGCTTCATCAATAGCGAATAACGAAATCTTCAATCCTTTTAGCGAAGCGCGAAACCGCTCATTGAAAAATCGCTCGGGCGCCACATATAACAGCTTGGCTTCTCCACTTCGAATCAGCCCAATGCTCTCGCGATACTCACTTAAAGACAGACTGGAATCGAGGCGAACTGCGGTGATGCCCTTTGCCTTAAGTTGATCAATCTGATCCTTCATTAACGCGATCAGTGGAGAGACAACAATGGTCGTCCCTGGCAACATTAACGCTGGCAGTTGGTAACAAAGCGACTTTCCACCTCCAGTCGGAAACACCGCCAACGCGGAACTACCCGCAAGGAGGCTATCAACGACTCTCCGCTGCCCGTCTCGAAACTCTGAAAAGCCAAAGTACTTCTGAAGATAAGACTGAGGGTCCACATGTATTCCTTGAAAACATCAACAATTAAACATCCTAATTTGCCGCAAACAACACACCTACTCTTGAGGCAACGAATTTTTCATTACAAACAAATCCTGCAAAAATAAATCAACCGTGAAAAACACACATCGCTTCCAACCTAAAGAACTAGTGACCTAACCCTGCTTGGCCATTTCAAGAAATCTGCAAAGCCCATTTGCCAATCTAATTTGCTCTGGGCTCGAACAATCTGGCTTGAACAAATCCGGGCTTCCAACCAATAGAACAAGGCATCTAGCCCGACTCGTAGCCACATTCATCCGGTTTCGACTAAACAAAAAACTCATTCCACGAGGCGCATCATCTACCGAAGAACTAGTCATTGAGTAAATAACGATAGGAGCCTCCTGTCCCTGAAATTTATCAACAGTCCCGACCCTTGCACCTGCAGGCAAAGCAGCAGTGAGTGCACTGACTTGAGCATTAAAAGGAGCGACGACCAAAATATCCTCTAAAGTAATTGGCTTTTGATTTTTCTGTTTGTCGGTCCAAAAACTGGTGCCATCAATAAGCTGCCGAAACAACTCATTGATTACAGTAACCTCTTCGTCGCTACGGCTTTGATTGCCGAGATGCTCCACCGAGACGCAACGCAAACCGCTACCGGAGAGGCCAGTGCCCCCGGAAATACTCTGCCGCTCAAGTCCAACCACGCTATCGAGCCGACCTTCATAATATTGCTCGGATACGAAATCGCAGATCGCTGGGTGCAGCCGCCATGTGTCATCCAAAAACAGTCCCTTGTCGGCGGGCATCGTCTCTTCACCATTTAAAACATGACTAAGAGCTGCCACTCCAGCCCCCTCAGGGTGAGCCCCTTGCTGAGGCTGCTCTAGCTGCTGGGGGTCCCCAAGTAAAACGATGTTCTTTGCGGCTCGGCCCGCGGCAAGTGCCACTGCCAGTGACATTTGACCCGCCTCGTCAATAAATAAGTAATCCAACTTCTGTTCCATCAATTCATTCGCCCAAAGCCAAGCAGTCCCGCCGACAACATACCCCTTTTCGAGCAACTCAAGAGAAGCTTTTTTATCTTCGGCTCTCGTAACAAACGAAGGGTACTCATCACTCTGCTTGCCAGACTTCGGTTTGTGCGCCAGCAAAACCTTAGCTCCACCCTGAGACTCACGATGAACACTCTCCAATAAATTTAGAATTACTTTATGGCTACCTGCTGTAACACCTATCTTTTTTCCACGCCTAGCCAAATCGGTAATCATGTTACTACCAATAAAAGTCTTACCGGCACCCGGAGGACCTTGAATCGCTAATGTGCTGTTGTCAAGGTCATTCGCCAATGCGATAGCGATAGAACATTTTTCACCCTGCATAGGTAACGATAAAGATTTAAGTCTCGGTGGCCGCCTCAACAGTAAATCAAAACGAGCTGACTTTAGCTTGTCTTCACCGCCGATCGACTGAACAACTGCCTTTCCAAATTCAAGAATTGACTCAGGCATTGGCTCAGGCCCTACTCTGGAAAACGCGAAAATTGAAGACGGATGAACATCCGCCGAATCACCTCTTTTTTTTATATCAATCGTGCAAGTCGTTAGATCCAAATCCACCAGCGTGCCAATTTTGTCACCGCCAACTTCTACCAAATCATCCTCTTTTTTTATCGCTACTTCTTGAGCTGCAAAGGAATACCTGTGAATAGGAGTTCTGGCGCGCGGAGGCCCCGGAATAACCGCTTCAAATCTCAAACCCGAAACTCCCTTACGGTCCCGAAGTAATTCTTCATGATCAAGGTCGTGCGTTCGGAAATACTCCCACCAAGTGCATTTATCCTCTCTGCGAAAATACTCCAACATATGGGCCAGAAGCCACCGCGAATTTTGATTTTCTCCCTCGGGTTCTCCGTCAACAACATCTTCTGTTAGCGAGTCAAAAATAGCTTGAATCTCTTCACTTACTTTCACCATTTCTTCGCTGGGTGCGCCGTCACCTGAATCAAGCCGATCAAGCTCCAAACCGGTAGCCGCCAAGTCACTTCGTAGTTCCTCCAGCCAATTCCTCAAAGCCAAAGTTGAGAGACAGTCGTCTCTATTATATGTCTCCACAACCGAACGATGATGTTCGGTCAGCAGATCCGTCATATTCAGTGCAATCAAGCGTTCCATTTCCCTCAGGGCTTTGCTCGCATCTTCTAGAACTTCGAGACGCTCAAAACCATAAAACTGCTCAAGTTGCTTGATGGAGTAACTTTCAACACTGGCTCGAATCCCTTGCTTTGCTACTGCGTAGAGATCGACAAATCGCTTTCCTCTAAGCAATTGGTCTAACTCGTTTTCACGGGTTGCATGACGGGTAGCCAAACGTTTAAGTGCAGAAGGTTCGTAAGGGGCAAAGTGGAAGATATGCATATCCGGGAACGCGCGCCAACGCTCCATGACGATATCGATAAACTTTTCAAAAAGCTTCTTTTCCTCATATTTACTCAAGGCCCATAACTTATGAAATTCTGGCCTCGAATCATCAACCGTTACAAATCCGAATAAATACTCAAGCCCGGCGTCACCACCGCGAGGATTACCTTCGATGTCAAAAAAAACATCACCTTCATTGGGCTCAGGCAGCCGCTGAAACCCTCGGTCTTTTTCGACTTCATTAAATTCGAATTCCGGCTTGCCTGACTCTCGACCCTTGAGCTGGATTTTGGCTTGAAGATGAGTCTTTTGAAACGACTTGATTGAGCCACGCTTTGGAAGAGCCGGCAAAGCTGAGGGAGAATTAGCAAATCCTTCGAGGGTGATAATCTGCTGCTCTTCTAGCTCCATCCTCTGAGATTTTGTAATCCCTGCAACGAAGGAAAGATGGTCGGCCTCCCGCCAGGTTTGATTACATCTGGGCCACCAATTGCAAACTTGGCAATGTGCACATGGCTCTAAATTACGCTCGGGATCGAAACCCTTTTTATAATTAGACTCAAATCTTGATTTCGCCATTCGGAAATAGGCCAAGTAGTCATTGACGCGTAAAGCGTCAACCTCAAACTCTTGCGACTGGGCTGACCTCCCTGGTTTCACGACATGCATTTTATCAGGTTGTACACCCTGCACTTTCGCCAGCAATTCCGAATAGAGACAAAGCTGCAGTACAGCACTTGCTTTTGTCGATTGAGATAACTTTGTATCGGCCACTTCATAAGACCAATTTCCAAATTTGCTCGGCCGGTCAACTTTTATTAAAAAATCTGCCCTCCCGCGCCAAGGCGCAGACACCAAAGAAACCTGAGCAATTACATCAACCCCTTGCTGCATAGCCTCGACTGCTTTTTCTCTATCTCCGTCGCCCCCAAATTCTGTCAATTCCACGACAGAAAGACCTTGCTCCCGCAAATGATCAAGATACGCAGTCTCATGTAAATTCCCCAACTCAATCAGCAGATCCAGCATGGAGTCTGCGCGACATTCAAGAGGAATTTCGCCGTCAATATATTGCTGTTCAAAGTGAGTGGTAAACTCGCAACCGAGGTGATTTACGAGATCAGTCGCGGAAAACCACATTTGGCTATTTTCTTTTTTCAATTTTGAAATCCCTGCACATTACTTTTTACTTCAAACAACCCCTGCGAAAACACAGCGATGCCAGGTCAGTGAACTGGCATCGCTATAAATTTCAACAGACCTAGCAAACAAATCTGATTAGTTATAGCTCTTTTGAATCACTTCGATTCACGATCGTAGCAAATCGAAAAAATGGGCCAACTAAGCTGACCCATTCAGCATTACAGAAAAACCAACTACGCCAACATCCGATTTTGCTCAGAACCATCATCAGGTTGATCACCAATCTTCTTGAGACTTAATTCCGGCAACACGGGTAACGTTGACCCAATAATTCCCTGTAGATCACCGTACAGTCCCGATGTACTGCTAATCGCTCGCTCCAATTGTTTGGAACGCTTATTCCAAATTGAATTCATCGCACGCTTTTCTTTTTCCAGATCCGATTGCATGGACTCGAAAGCCTCTACAATAGCACCCACGCGTTGCTGAAACCCCTGGCCCGCCAAGTATTGATAAACCAATTCCATTTTTTCGGACTGCCCTTCGGCAGCAATATCTGCCTTAGCCAGCTCGATTACCCCCTGCCGAAGAGCTGTCGCGAGGCCGACCACACAGGACAGGCTGCAAACCCAAACACCATCAAGGAAACCAAAAGTCGTAATACCTCGCGGCAGCACGTCTGAGACTATTACAGCACAGCTCGACTTTGACTGACGCTGGTCGTCGCGAAGTTTTTCCAACCACCCATTCTGCCAGGCCTTGGTTCGCTTTGATTCCCACAGAATCGAACCGCATTCCACTCCGCTTGAGTCAATCACAACCTGAAGTGAATCTGCCCCCCGGACACCTTTCTTAACTGGCTCAATCCTGTCGTTTCTAAATGTTGACTCAAGTAAATTCTCAAGAACAAGCTCTTTCGCTTCGCCCTGAGCTTGTTGGGAACCTTGTTCTGACTTGCGTTTTAACTCATCGATTGTTTTATTCATCCCATCAATCTTTTGGTCTTTCTCCACAAGCTTTAGATCGAACTCTTGTTTAAGCTGTTCTTTTGTCTTTGAGATCAAACTGCTTCGCTCAGCGTCCAGCTCGCGAGCCACCTTGAGTTTAAGCTCCGCTTTTTCGTTTTCAAGCTTGCGTTTTTCTTGCAACAATTCAAGCTGGCCAGCTTGAAACTCTTTGACTTTTTCAGTCATTTCGTCAATTTGCGACTGACGATCCTTCAAGGCAAGCTCGTACTCTTGTTTGGCCTTCTCTGCCGCAGCGGATTCAATTTCTGCTTGGCGTTTTTCAACCTCGTCACATACCAACTGATCCAATGATTCCTGCGACTTCGTCAACTCGATTTTCTCAGCATCGATTTTCCTACGAAGGTTGGCAACATCACGTTGTTCTGCTTTGATCCTCGCATCAAAATCAGATTCAACCTGATTTCGAATTTGATCATGAAGAACGTCATTTACCTCAATTGGCAAATCGCAACTTGGACATTTAATTGAAAACTCTGATTTTGGTTTGCCCACGGGCACCTCCTACGGGTTGATGAAAAAAATTCTACGAAATCAAGTAACTAACGCTTCACTGGTTTGTCAGAAAACTATTTAAAATGCGTCTCCTCGTCAGCATCTGATCCGCATCCTTCCGCAGCTTTTCCAATAGCATTGATAACGTGATCAGCGAAAGATTGATCAATGCGAATAAAGTCGTATTTACGAGCGTCAACTAATAGATGTTGCCGGCCTCGAACTGGACAAGAAGCGACCACAAAAATAAACGGCAGGTTAATTGCCTGTATTTCGAGAATGACGCCGTCTAATCGATCATCCAGCTCAATTTCCGGCCCTCCTGAACCAATGCTAACTTTATGCCCACGGGCTCGAAGAACCATCATAGGCTGATCGACGGAGAAATCATCCGGCGAGATCAAAGAGGATCTCTTGCTCGTCGAAGAGTTTAATTTTGCGATAGCTGTTACCCTTAAATCAATAAATTTTGTGTTGTAAAAATCACCGCCCCAAACTTGGGGCGGTATGGATTTAACATACGACCGATCAGTCAATCACAGTTACCAAGCATGGCTGTTATCATACGAACAGGTACCGTGGTACTCAGAACTGGAAGTGCCTGGCCGCTGGCCAAACCGCCGCTGGCTCTCCATTGCTCCACCAAGGTGGACAACCTCCTGAACAAAAACTTCCTCGACATGGCCGAGATAAGTTTTTTCAATATTGGAATGAAGCACGCTGGAACGACGAGGTTTGAAAGTGCGTGAATTTACCGATTGTTTGGGGGATGTTGAAAAAGCGTTTCCGATGCCACCTGCTATATTTAAGGAACTAAGATTCACTGTTACCTGCCACGGTGATAAGTAACTGCTGACAATTGCCATTGTCCGCTTAGCAAAGATTTTTTTTGAGATAGTCAAAATCAAATCTGAGCACGAGGAGATAACTGGCGATTCCCCAAACTGTCCGGTTTTGAAAGAACTCGAATTACCCATACTAAAAAACCTGTCTTGTCCAGTTTTGAACAACCAAAACAAAAGCAAGTAAAAGTACCCAGGTTTAATGGGGCAAAGTAAACGGTACTGCACCACCAAAATCCTTGAATCTGTCGACCGCTAAGAATCCGCGGGTAACACCAAATAGCTCAAATATCTAAGAAGGCAAAGGGAGAATTGGCGTTTTGCCAACCTTCAATCTCGGTATAGAGGTCGGTGTGTTCTAATCGCAAACACAAGCGAAGATCCTTCTCAATAACTTCCGGATTTATATGCTCTGGGTAGTTTGAACAACCGCCTTCCGTTAGCGCAATGGAGATTAATTCACATATGTGGTGTCCAGTGCAGAAAGCCTCAAAATCATCATTTGACAGAATTTCAGTTTTATCGAGATAAATTTGCTTTACTTCGTCAATCGTGATTTGAGGTTCCTTGCTATTTTCAAACAAAGACTCAATTAACTTGCTGATATTGACCTGCAAGTTCTTCGACTCAACAAAGTCCTGAAACCGGAGTCCAAAAAATTTCAACTGCCAATTGTGCTTGCGATCTAGAAGACGCAGACACCCAATACGCCCCGAAAGTGTCATGAAAAACTTCGCGATATCCCGCGCGTCAGTCGAGCCGATTAATTGCATAATCGCTCTCGCGTTGTCAAAGTGCTCTTGCACAAATTTATTAAAACAATTTTCTTTCGCGACAGCGGTTGTTTCGAAATCAGCCAAATCCGTATAAAGGATGCGCGGCCCACTATAGTCCAATTCAAGATGATGATCAAAGTCTCTATCAACTACACCTAGCACACCGACCACATTTTCTTCCTCTGTCTTCTCTATCACTTTCCGAACCAGCTTTTTTCCATTTGCGGTATAGACCTGCCAATCGCCCTCCGCCGGGAAATGCCCCTTGAACCACTTTTTGTCCTTCACGCCTTCAACAATCAGCATCGCGCGCGTCGGCGTTGCGCCGCGCTGGAGTTTGATCTCTGCAAAGATTTCTGACGGTTCCTGATTCACTTACGCGTTCTGCTTTTCACTGGGGGTATTTCTCAGGTTGATCATCTGATCTGTATGCTCGCCAACAATTTGAGGTGAATGGGTTGCAATGATAAACTCATGCTGAAGTACTTTTCTGATTTCATCAATCTCGTCTAGGAATTTTCGTTGCCAGTCCACGTGCAATGAAATCTCGGGTTCGTCGATCAATATCAGCGATTGTTTCTCAATTCCAAAAATCAATTGATAAGTCAGGACGACAACATGCTGTTCACCTGAAGACAAAAGACGGAGTGGAATTTTCGCGCCGTCTTTAGTTTCGATACAAAAACCATGTTGCGCATCGCAGCGAATCGATTTGTCGGAAAATCGTGAGTTCACGATTCTCAAGAACAGTTGAGCGCTCTTGAGCAGTTTCGAATACGGTTGCTGCTTTAATTCAGTATCATCAACAAGAGTCATCATCATTTTCAGCTGCGTATCGTCGAGTGCTTCTGGGAGGCTATCTTGGTTGTTTTGGCTAATGGTTTCCGGGTCAATGATTCCCGCATCAAACAAATCCTGCCAGAACTGCACCTGTGTCTGAAATGCGTTCCGGAGTTGCTCTTCGGTTAGCGGTATTGGCTTGTCCTTCCCCAACACACGTTTAGCAAATGACCGCTCAAGCTTTTGAGAAACATGGAACGACGCCCGATGAGTTCCACGGATCTGCTCACACATTTCCTGTGCATTTGCTTCAATTGCAAAATGCGAATGCTCAAAACCACGATGTCGTTTGCGCTTTTCGAAATCCGTTATGATCAGCCGTTGACTCTCTATAAAATAGACAGCCAAATCAGGTACATGTGATTTAAGTTGGCTTAAATCATCACGGTGTTTCTCGCTAGCAGTTTCTGTCAAATAAAGACTTTGCAAATCCCTCGCATCAAGAATTTCCATCGTTTCACGATGACGCCACTCACGAGGGCCAATCCTTGACAACCAAGGTGTCTCATTCGCCCATTCCTTGAGGGCAAGATAATCAAGCGATTCGTCTGAATCGCTTGTAAATGAAAATTTGTGCTGCTCGTTTTCGGCATTAAACACGTTTTCAATATCAAGCTCGAATGTCACCGTGGCAAACTCTTTCGATTTCAATTCCTCTTGATTGTATTGACCTATATTAAAAGGCCGTAGTTGTTCGCTTTCTTTAAGGTTTTCGGCAACCAAAGTTTCTCTTCTGACAACCAGTGCCGTGCAATTCGAAAACCGCAAAGTGATCGACTTAAAATTCGTTTTCAGCAACACAGACAAGTCCGCATCTAACGAAGCCTTTATCAAACGAAGCACCGTCGTCTTACCTACGCCGTTTGGGCCGTGAATTATGGTCAACCCGTCTTTTTGGAGGTCGATGCTGTGGTCATAATTGCTAAAAAGCCCCACAACGTTTACCGAATCCAATCGGATTTTACCTTGATCTTTCATGTGATCACTCAATTAAAAATGTGGTATTCGATCGAAAAAACCATTTAGATTTTCGAGACTTGGTTTTGTTTCAAGCTTTGCTAGTTCAATTTCGTAATACTTCCGCATCGCAGACGCTGCTTCTTTTGCCAAGTAATTTTTGACTTGCCCGAGCGCGAAGGCAATATCCTCGGGATCGCCGCCGTGGACTGCCGCCCCAAGCCGGCATGCCCTTCCAAGAAACACTTTGATATTGGACGTGTCACAGTTCTTTTCCGCAAGTGAGTCGGCAGCGACATTCAGCAAGCCGGCCGCCTCTTGACAGCAATCATGTTGTCTTGCAAACGCCTGGAGACAGAATGCCCGAGCATGTGCGACAATGGGAACACTAAAGTCCAGCCATTCGGGTTCCCAGTGTTTTTCCATCTGCCGGTGCAAATCAGCTTGATAAAAATCAAGGTGATCTCTGGAATTCCGGTCCATAGAGTCGCGTCGAGATTCAGCGATCTGGATCTGCTCCTGAGCCTGATCAATCTCATGTTTTTGCAGATAGGCCTTGATCAAATAGTTTCTCGTGCGATCGACATTCAAACTCAAGATTTCAGACTGGATGCGAAGTGATTCCCAGAAGGAGTTTTCCCACCCGTCTTCATCAAGCGCACTTAGGACACGCCCATAAGTATTCAAAAGCTTCGGTCGAGTTTCGACCAAAACGATTCTGGGATCCTGCTCCGTCTTTTCGACCCACTGGCCAAGCCGCTCTTTAATTTCGTCAAAACGGTGGGCATCGTAATAAGAAGCAGACAGACGGTAATCACGGCTAACCAAATCTTCGTAAGACGCCGTCTTCTCGAATCTGTCATCAAACAGATATCGTTCAGCATTGCCAATGGCATTTTCAAAATCACCTTGGTGACGCTGCATATCTTCTTCCAGCTTTGTCAGCGCAATTCGCGCAAGCGACGGTGTACCGTCATTAATGCAGCAAATTGCCGTGCGGGCAAGCTCTTCGGCTTCTTTCAACCGATCCTCACCTTCATTTTCATAGAATCTGATCTGCCGCCGCACCGCTTCTACAGACTCCATTGTTAGTGATTGCCTTTTCAACAGTGGCTTTATAAGGCCTGCTACTTCCAACTTCTCCGCAAGTGCCCCATACGAGTCAACTTCCCAATATGTTGAAAAGCAATCGGCAGCCCCTACCTCATCCAAATTGGTCTCTGGATGGTGGATGAGAAGCGAGCCTCGATTGTATTCGCGTTTGAAAGCCGACAGCTTAGCTTTGGTTCCGCCCACGGGGACCAGTTTTCCATTAGAGCCTGGCTGCACAACGGAGCAAACAAAATCTAATAAATTGTCTTGCCGGTTTCCGGCCTCGGATTCCACGATTGCCATCAAGCATGAAATATCCATTGAACCACCGTCGGCTCGCTCTCCCAGACTGTCCGAGATGAAATATGGCTGCAGCTGCGGAAGAACCGAATCCGCGTTACATTCCCGTAGAAGCTGCATAAGCGCATCGACAATATGCTCTTCGTGAAATGGTAAATTGGCAGCTACGTCCCATTGAACATGCCGCCTCACTCTTAATTCAGTTACAAAACCGATACCTTTGCTATCTACAAGCAAACCAATTGAACCGGCTTTTTTCTTTCCCAGATTGATACCTGATATGTCTATCGCACCGTTAATTCCCAGATTTCGAGGCAGGGTAATGGAATCTTCCATCATCGAGTCAATTCGCTTACGACAATCTCGAATGAATCGACCCGGGCTCAAGTATCCATGACGTTCAAAACCTTCTTTAATAAGCAGATTCAGGTACCAGACGGGATTCGAGTTCTTCCGTTTGGGATCACGCCTCATGATTTATATCAATCCGAACAGTTTTTCCAGAGGAAAACGTAAGTGAAATTTGTTCGCCCGTTTTGGGAATAGCCATATCCAGCAGAAAACGCTTGCCAATTGGAGCCCCCCAATTACAGACGAACTGTTCCCCGTCCACCAGTATCAAATCCTCAGGTCTTTCGTCTTCTGCTGGATGATAAACGGCTCGTAAACCGTCCTCATCATCAGTGATTTCCAGCCTGCCGGGAAACATATCGTCAACAATCGACCGACGCGGCAGAGGGCTATCATCATCCGCCGAAATCGAATCGCCGGAAGCAGCTGCCATCGCAAATGACTGACCAGCTGCATACTGAGATTGCTGGTCCCTTGCCAAATCTACCAGGGGATAAATCAAGACTTCCCGCTGAATTCGGTTTTCCAAAAATGAAACCGCTTCGTCAATTTGTTCAGCCCACTCAATGTAATCTAAGTCTACATCAATTAACTCTGCGGTTGGTGTCCCAACCAACTCACCAGTAACCATGAGTTGCAACTTTTCGCTTGCGTAATCGACGAGTGCCGGATCGACCCGACCGACAAAGAGTTCTTTCGGCAAATCAGCCTCACAAATCCACAGCCCGTGGGCACAACGCAATACGAGCGGCGCGGCGTCGCCAATCGGTTCGGCCACCACGTCACAAACTCCGACATACGTAAAATAATCGGCTGCAACAAAGTACCAAAGCGAGGGATCATCTTTGTTTGGAAGAATCGCAACCCAGGAAACCGGCACATCGGGAACGCCACGCAACAGAAAGCGGTCTCCGGGTTGTACGCCTTCTGTTAAGTCGAATTCCTCGCGAGCCTTAATTTGGCTTCTGGCTGATTCTGTCAATTCTTGCAGCCATGATTCTCTGTTCTTATCCATTGCACTAATTTTCTTCATTGTTTACTAGGATCTGTTTGAGCCGCTCACGATCCTCGTAAACGCGAGTTCTAGGTATCCCCAAAAATTCAGCCGCGTCACTCCAATTGATCTCGTCACCTCGTTCTAACGTATCAATGATGTAATCAACCAATTTTTCCATGCGGGCTCGAACTTTCCGGTTTTTAAATGCCGACTCAATTCGGGATCGACTCGATTTTAACTTGGCCAGCAGATCAACTTGCTCATCACCCGTTGAATAACTAACGGCCAATTCTATTGTCCGGTTTGAGTGCGTTATTTTTTCGGCAGATTTCTTCTCAAGGATGTCATCTCTTTGAAAATCTTCCAATTCCCCCCTTAAAATACGAGTCGCAACGTTCGAAAGCTCTCCTACCTTAAATGCTGCTATTCCGTGTACTGGCAACAGGGGAACCAATTCGATTAATGCCCGCTGAGTCTCAACCGACGACCCTACAGATGTTCGAAATGCCTTTTTCCAGGCGCTCTGATTTAAAATTAAATCCTCAATTTGATCGGGTTCCGCACAGGAACCGACAGCCACCCGAACCATGGACAGCCCTGACGGCCGTCCAACGGGCTCGACTGAAACAGATTTAGCTGACACCAAAACCTTGATCGCCTCGACCAGATTGTCGTAAACGGCACATCCAATCGGGTTTGTGATGCGTTGTTGATCACGAATATAATTTCGAACGTGAAGACGGATGAGACCGTCAACATTTCCCTTAACTAACAGGTTTTCGAGCAGACTTTTTAATTTGCGCCCAAAGACGTGTCCGTAGCAGTCCCAAAGAAGCGACTCCAGAACTTCAGAATCTCTCCAGTTTTCTCCCGCATAGCCAATCAAACTTGGCGGCTGAGAGTACAGGTTTTTTCGTTTGAGCACGGATTTAACCAGCACCTTAAGCTGATTATCAACAATTGCCTCGATGTTTTCGTAAGATTTCGAATCCTGTTCAAAGTTTTCCAGGTGGCTGGTAAAGGAGAGGTCCATCTTGGCCATTCTATGCTCCTCCATCCACAAAATACTTTTCCAATGCTCCCTGCATCTGTTGGATGTGTGCGTCTGACAGTTCGCCGATGTACCGCTCGTCGTGCAGAAGCTGAATTTTTCGCAACGATTTAGGATGAGGTTTGATGGCAAATGCCGTCCGTTTCAACAGTCTGTTCGAACCATCCGGGTCAACCTCAACGTGAACCAGTTTGTAGTCTCTGGATCTCGGATCAGTTCCCTTCAGCATGTTTACTTTATGTGCCGAAACCATATTCACACATGCTCCGGGGTGATTTTCGCGACCGTGAGATTCAAAGCCCCACCACTTGTCGGGGACTTGATAGAGGTTTCCAAGCATAAGGCAAATTTAACAATGAGTTTCGGACAAAAATTTTTACCACTGAACAACATTATCGCATGGAAAAAACTGCCTCACAAGTCACGAACCGGATGATTAATCCGCAACCCAAACCGCTAAGAAAGCAGATCATAGACGACAATACATCTGTCGAAGAGTCTGAATCCGGCCTAAATCCATCGCTACTAAAATCCACTTCCAAAACTTATTTCAGCAAACACATCAACTCGCATGAATTGCATAAGGTGATAGAATCTGAGGCTAGAAAAGAAAAAAGAGAGGACAGTCCGGGAATCAATTGGTTAGTCTGGAATGAGCTTTCGATAAGGCCTTAACCCTAAGAGCGACTACCGCGGCGGAGCGGCATAATGAATCGGCTGACGATCAAGTTTCCCGATATCGCGTTATCAAAAGAAGCGATGAATCAACTGGTCGCGGGCGACATGGAAAAATTGCTCAATGAACAACGGATACTTATTTGTGACCGCGAACGATTTGATCCAGCACAAACTGCTGCTCCCAATGTTGGGGCACCTTAGGTTTTCCCATTGGGATATCCCTACCTTCCGAGCCCCTGTGCCCCTCGGTTCACTGCTCAAAAAACTCAATTCAGTCTTTCGAAGTGCCCATCTCGCCGGATTCGATTGCATCTGCCAAGCGGCACTTCCCGGCATCTCAGAAAATTGGTTACTCGTCAGGCCAATGAGCTAGGATTGAATCGTATCCGACAGGATTCGCACAAGAGTTCTGCATCGATCGTAATCGACTGGAAAAGCAATTTCACGGAAGAATAAGGTACCCATTCATGAGTAAATCCGGACAATTTACCATTTGCTCAGTTAGTCCAGGGAAAACCGAGACTTACCGCAATACTTCAAGGGGATGAAAATCAAGACTTCACTAGCCCAAATCACCGATGATCAATTAACTCGAGAGCAGGCTCTTTGGCAGATAACTCGTGAACTTCGTGATGATGGTGGGATTGTTACAGATTACATTGTCTTGAAATCCTGTGTGGATCGCGGCATGTCGATCTCGCTGGATGACGTGGAGCACCTCTCCCGCCGTTTTTCCCGACGTGGCAATGGCATGGATGCCATCCCCGTCCACCTGGCCAGCTTTATATCTGAGCTTGTTTCGGCAACCAATCCCTCCTCCGTGCTCCTCCCATACACAACTGGCGGTATTCTGCCGGTATGCATTGCCAATCGAGTGAATCCGGAGACTATTGATGCGTTTTCTCCTCGCTCGGAAACAGCCGATGTTCTGAGATGGCTGGGAGATAAGTCTACCAATCTCCAAATTGGAAAACCCCTTACATTAATCGACGATCTCAACAAATTCGGCGCGATAGCGGCATGCGTTCCATTCGGCGTTAGGGCTCCTAATCATGAAATCGAACTTGGCGAACAGGTTTTCAGATTTCGGGATTTGGGCGAGCAGCTAATTATTAAGTCTTGCCAACATCTGGAGCGAGATGGCGTTGGTGTTTTTGTTGTCTCTTCCTCGTTATTTATGGACAGCGATCGAGCTGGTGGTTTCCATGATGCGTTGGAATACGCAGGTTGGCATATCGATGCGGCAATCGAGCTTCCAAGAAGCGCACTGCACTCCACACATCGTCCCACTCATGTGATCGTCATCAGAGAAAATCACCGAGACATGATTCCTGGTGAAATGATTTTTACTGGGCGATTGCCTGACGACGAAGAGGGAACGCAGCAATTGCTGGCCAATTATCAAAAACGAAAAACCTCTTCAGCCCACCAGCTTGGGTACCTTGCCCCGAAACAGGATTTCCGAGGATTCTCTCCGATTGAGCACGCTTTATCGGCGGCACGCCTAGCAAAACACGCAGGATTAGAGGCAGTTCCTTTTGAGTGTGTTTTCGTCGGAGTCTCATCGATCAGACGCGACACCAATCTAACGCCCTCGTTTTTGGATGAGTCCAATGACTTTATTTTTCTACCTCGATTTGGATCTCGTCCGGTGATCCGCATGCAAGACGAATTGCCCGAGCGAATGAACAATTATTTTCAACTTGAGGTGAATACGGATGTCGCAGATGCTGATTACCTCGTTCAATGGTTTAATTCGCCCCACGGTATTGTCTGGCGGGATTCCCTCAAATCCGGCGGTGGAATAGCTGGCATTTCTCGCCGCAACCTGCAGGCATCGGCACTCTATCTGCCTCCCAAAAATATCCAGGCTCAGGTAGTTGACTGCCATAATCAGATTGAAAACGAGCAGGCGAGGCTTAACGAATTAAGCGCAGGATTGTGGAAAAAACCGAAAAACGTAGAAGCGATAGATCAACAAATTTCCTCCGCAGAATCTGAAAAAAGCATTGAACACTGGATTGACTCTCTGCCGTTCCCCTTGGCCTCGATTCTGTGGATTTGCCACGCGGAATCAGGCAGCCCAGAAGATCAGTTCCGTCGCAAACTACATTTCTTTGAAGCGTTTTCAGAGTTTCTAGCTGTGCTGCATATGAGTGCATTTTCCTCAGACATTTCTCTTTGGAAAGAAACGTCTGCTGATATAGACCTAAAGCTAAAAGAAGCGCATCTTTCACTTGAACGGGCAACGTTTGGGACATGGAATGTAATCAACCAGCGCTTGATGAAGCGGTTGCGGACCATGTTGAATGACGAAGAATCGAAAGAGCTTTGTCTCGAGTTGTATCGAACAAACGACCGGAGGCTGCTTTCGGCATTATGCGGCAAGCCTTTGCTACTTGTACTGCAAAAGGCCAACACTCTTCGCAATCGCATGGCGCATGGTGGTGCAATCAGTGAGACGGAAGCCAACGACACCAATGATGCTTTGCAGCAGCTGATCCTGGATGTTCGCAGGGAATTCGGGTTTTTGTGGGAAGACTACCAATTATTGTTGCCAGGCCCTAACGAATACGATGCAGGTGTCTTCAAGACGGAAGTTCAGGTTCTGCAAGGAACCCGACAACCTTTTCCGTGGTCATCGGTCGATGTGCTTGGCCCAATGCAGAAAGGAAGCTTGCACTTCAAGTCGATCGACGGACAACAGACACTAGAGCTTCTGCCGCTTGTAAAAGTCATGGAGCCCCGTGCAAAAGAGCAGAATGCATGTTACTTCTACAACCGAAAAGCATCAGACGGAATTTCCTTCCTTTCTTACCATTCTCGTGCGGCCGAAAATATCACGGAACGATTTCAGGACACGGAAAAAGCGCTTAGCCGGTTGTTTCTCGAGGAGTAGCCTTGCTGAAACCTCACTCATGACCGGATACCAATCCGGTCAGACCAACAGCTCCACTCTATTTTCAATCAGCAGAAATAAATAGTTCTTCCTAGATTTAAGCTGTCTCACTTTTTTAAACCTGACTGGCGGCTTTGAAGCGATTCAAAACAAAATTAATTAATCGCATTTTCTGATTAACCGTGTCTACTGCAATTGCCTAATTGCTGTTTAATTCAATATTCATCAGTTTCACGATTAAAACAGTGCCTCTCGCTGCCTCAAATTAATTGCCGTGATTTCAATCAATCGGCCCAGACCAATTACTTATTCTCGCTGCTTTAAAATCCTAGACAGCCCTCCAGCAGAGACAAGAAACGTGAAGCTTCGCTGTCTCAATTCGTGTAAAAATCGCATCCCCCTTCTCCACCATGGTCACGCTCTGTTGCTTCAAACATCCGATAAACGGTCTTGTTGCGACGATAATTAAACTACTTTTCATTAATTAGCTAATCATTAAATAAAAATACCCGCGATACTTCATAACCGACAAAGCCTATAATCGCAGTTTTCGTCGAGAAGCTAATTAAAGTAATTCTACCAAGAGCCCAGTAATGACAGAGCAACTTTCACTCTTTGGAAATAGAGAAGAACCTGATCGAGACAAAACAATTGTGCGAGTACCCGGGCTGTCACTCGTCGAGAACTACATTTCGATTGCAGACGAAAACCTGCTTTTAGAGTCTATCGATGCGGAACCGTGGCTAGAAGACCTCAGTCGCCGTGTTCAGCATTACGGATTTAAATACGACTATCGGGCAAGGCGAATTGATTCAAACATGCAAATTGGCCCGATCCCAGACTGGTGTTTTTCGGTCGGGGAACGACTAAAAGAAGATGGTTACTTTTGTAAAATACCAGATCAGGTAATTATCAACGAATATACTCCTGGCCAAGGGATCAGCCCGCATATCGATTGCGAGCCCTGCTTTGAAGACACCATCGCATCTCTTTCCCTCGGCTCAACAGCCACCATGGATTTCACAAGTGATAGCCCAGAGCAAAAGCAATCGGTCTTTCTGGCAAGGCGCAGTCTTGTAGTCCTTCAACAGGAAAGCCGTTATTCATGGAAGCACAGCATTCCCAAACGAAAATCGGACAAACAGAATGGTCAGAAATTAGCCAGGCAACGCAGAGTTTCACTGACTTTTAGAAGCGTGATAATTAGCGACTAAACTTTTTCACTTTAAACTCAAGCATTCTGCGAGGCACTTTAAGGTAGCCTGACTACCGACAGTCGAAAATTCTTCCAAACAAGAATCTTTAATTTCAATTTGTCGCTTGAATTTTGTGTAATTTTTCCCGGAAATTTGACGCGCTGGATTTAGATAAAGCAGCTGAACACTTTTAACTAAATTATTTTCAACGAACTGATTGACGTATTTCACAAATGACGCGATGCTTCGATCGTTAAGTGATTTACTTGAAAAGAAATAACTGCAGTTAATGAACATCTTCTCTTTTGGCCGAAGCTGGATATCTTCCCAGCTGCGAAAAACCCCTTCCACATTAAAGTTGGAAAAACCCGATTCACGGGCCGCCTTTAAAAGCCGCACTGCCTTGGCTCGCATTGGTGAGGCAATATCAATTCCAGCATAATTGAATTTAGAATTGCTGAACAAATCGGCGAGGGCAAAGCACGCAGTTCCAGGGCCACATCCAATGTCAATTACCTGCACCGAAGATGATTCACTGAAAACTGGATCAAGCCAATTCCGAAAAAGCCGAAACGAACGCTGCAAATGATAAAGATGCAGCTTCATATTCATATGAGCATATAAATTGACTTTATCCTCAACAGTCAATCCACCGATAGTACATCGCTCGAAATCAGTGCGACCTTTCTCGAGAACCTCTTGGCGAATGTATTGCCTGTCAAATCCGAAGGGCCTGTCCAGAACACGAGTTCTTGAATCCCTCGCGACGACACGATCAACATTTCGTTCTAAGAACCTTCGCAACAAAGTTGAAAAATCTTTGTTCTTGTCGATTGATTCCAATGTTGGCTCGCTTGCTGTGCGTGAACCTGTTTTCTCCACTGTCCGAGGCTGATTAATACGACGCTCAACGGAACCGCCGTGAGAAAATTCGAGACACGGCTTTTCTGTAGATCCAGATTCGAATCCCTGCTCTTCGAACGGGCTCGACAACAGAGACTCGTAGTAGTCTTGATCGCGGTCATTTTCGTCGTGGTCCCACATTTCCGACTCCAGTCTTTCCTGCTGAAGCGAGTCATATCGACGACCACTTTGAACTTGATAATCATCTGGATTCATACACTGCCCAATCGCTGGCTATCTAAAACAAACTGCAAAAGCTGCACGGGAGATAGTTAACGGCAGAGAAAACCCGTTGTCCGAAGAAAAAAATAATTTCTCAGAGCCAGACAATGACTGGCCTGCAAGCTTACAAAACTCGTTTACGCACTGCCCATTTCACCACGCGAGTAAACAGCATACAAATCACTAACTAACTTGGCATTTGGCAAAAAACAATCTAAAGTAATTAACGTGAATTGGTGGATGGCTCTGTAATATAAATTGCTTAATAAAGCTTAGCCATGCATCTCATGCGAGGAGTTAATTGAAATCTCAAGTGACTCCGTGGCAATAGTAAAGGATACCGACATTCAAAGAAATCAGTCTTTTTATCTAAACAATGATAGAGACTCGTTTCTATTAAAAACTGTGCAGCGACGAGCATGCCCTTTCCGAATGCAGAATCACAATTATGAATTATTATGGCGAATTGATTAATACCGTCTTCGCAACTCTTACCGGCACAGATTCCCCCAGCGCATTGGTATTGAGCCCTAGTTCTCAACGCCACGGGTTTATGGAGCAAAAAAAATCCAATCTTGTGTATGACAAGACCAATACCTTTGAACTAAATTCGAACAGTATTCCTAACTTTGAATGCAGCCCGGACCTTTTTTACAATGAAGATTTCTTTCACAAGTCCATTCATGAAATCGCCAATTCAAAGGCAAGATGCTTGTTCGCATTCCCTCCAATCCGCGACCATCTTGGTATTTCCCCAGAATTTGAACTGCAATTCAGGAATTTTCAAACGGCTCAAATTCTCGCCATCTGCTTTAGCGCACCAAGGCTTACGCCCGAACAACTCTCGAAAACAGCGCCTTTTCTAAGTGAAATCAAGAGTAACAAGTTGAAGATCTTTGCCTGCCTCACCAGCGTTGATTTCATCAAAGAGAAGCCCGCTTGGAGAGAAAAATTTTTTCCTCACTACAGCGCTCTTATTATTGAGCACCACCATGACGTTTTCGATCAAATGGTACGAGATGATATTTCACGAGATTTACACGATCATCCTCTCTTAAGTGATTTAACCAGCAGGCCACAATTTTGCACTGTTGTTTTTCAAAAGAAGCCCGGGAAGATACGCTTTTTTAAGATAGACAAAACTACATTATCTCATAGCAAAGAGGAGATCTTAACAGATGTCCGAAAACTCTTAACACAGCCTGAAGGGAAGACAAAATTTGGCTTTGTCTACTCTGGGGAAATCAAAGGCCGCTATCCTACTACTTTTGATCTATATTCCGAACAAACCCAACTTCTGAGAGACAGCATCAAAACTCTTGGTGACAAGAGACCACTCAGCACGATTGCTCAAGTTATTATACCAACCCACCGACTAGGTTCGCGTTCTTTAGGTCCGCGTCCTCTCGATCTTCCTCCACCCGATAACCCCCGTGTTATAACTCATCGAAACATTACTCCTGATGGCCAAATCGATCTTCATGAGCCTGCACCGTTGCTTACCCACAACGCGGGTGAGTTCTTGATTCCAGGCGACATATGCATCTCGCTTCTCAATGGTTCAGTAGAACGCCTGAAAGCAGGCGTGTTCTTCGAATTCCCTAATATATACACCTGCGGACCCCATTCCTTCATCGCCATAATTCGTCCAGATTCATCATTAGATGACGAACAGAGATTTTTACTTCTACAATTTTTACGTTCAAAAACCGCTTGGAGGCTACTGACATACAAGGGGGTAAACGAGCGGTTTAAGCAGCGGCACAGACGGGTGCTTGAAGAATTTCCTGTCCCTGTCGCCAACCATGAAATTACCGCGGCTCTTCGCCGGCTGGAGCAGGCCCGGAGCGGCTTCACAAACTGGATAAATGAAATTGATGATGCGGTTGATTCGATTGTGATGGAATCAAGTGCGGCCAAATCTTCAAAAATCATTCTCTCATCAGGGCAACTCGCAAGACAAAGATACAGTGCAGGTCAACAGGTAGAGGATCTCGATTATCGAATTAGAACCTTGTTCCCCCTTCCCATCGCTCACCTTTGGCGCGAGGTTCAGGTAAGCGGAACTGATGAACTTCATCGACTTCGCGCGATTAAAAAAGCGGCCGAAGGACACACTTGCTTCATGGCCCAACTAGCGATCCTTCTGGGAACATTAACTGAACGACCGATCCGCCATCTAAGTTCAGTTGCCAAGCGATTACAGAACCATAACAGTGGCACAAATTTTGGCGACTGGTTTTCAATCGTCAAAGAGGCATGCGACAGAAAAGATTATAAGACACTCGCTCCCGGCACCCCACTTGAAGAGCTGACTCGGATGGGTGAAGAAAGCAACTGGGAACAATCGATACGACACCTCATGGGGATACGGAACGACGATGATCACTGCAGATTATCACCGCACTCAACAAAAAAAATTATCAACGAAGCTCAGACCGCGCTAGAGAGCATATATCTGGCTACTGAATTTCTGACCGACTATCGATTAATTTCGATTACTGATACGCAGCTCGACTCAATTAGATTCATTAATCGCTATCAATATCTTAATTTAATCGGAGATAACCCGCTCGCAAAACGTGACGAGGATTTCTGCAATCGACAAGACCTCGAAAAAAAGTCTCTATATTTAAGAGACCGGCTTGGAAGCCTCCATTTACTCAGACCTCTCTTACACTATCTTGAGTGCCCCGAATGTCATCAAATGGCAACATTCTATTTTGACAGGTTTGACAAACGTACGGAAAATCAGATTACTTTAAAGAGCATTGAACGAAACTCAGTTCGACATGTCGATCAAGTATTCGAATTTACGCAGGCTGGCTTCCTTCCCAGCGCAGAGACAACCGAATAATGAAGGAAGTGCAATCCAACTAAAAATAAATACAGCGGGAAATCACAGATTAGATACTGGCAGGTTTCCCTCTGATCTTCTATCAACAGTTGATCACTACCCAATCCCTAATTTCACCGCTCCATTGGAAGTTTCTGTGTCGTTTCAAATCGCAAGATTGCCGCGACGATGAGATCCGTAAACTTGCAGCTCAATAGCCAATTTGACTGCCAATAACAGTTAGACATCCCGGATCCTGCTCGCCATTTAATACAGATTCAATAACCGGCAACCAGTTAGCAAATAGCCCCGCCATCAAGGGATGACTTTCTCCTCTTTGACTTATTAGCTTTTGGACTACCTGTTTCGCTCCCTGTTTTCCAGGAGTCTTACAATCCAAATACTCACCCCCACTTTTTGCGTCAGGTCGGTATAAAATCGCTGCTACTTGCACCAAGGCAGCTGCCAGAACTGCTTCAAATACAGGGCTAATGGCATCTGAATCCGAAGTAATGTTCCTCAGTCGGCTAATTAGCGAATTCGCCGCCGTCTTGTCTCCATTGAAAGCATTGACGACAGCCATCCGACGTAAAATCCCGTGAATTGGATAGTCGCCAGATGCAGTGCCGATAACCCATTGGTTGTTAGCGAATCGTTTAGCCTTATAAGCAGTATAAAATTCTTCCAACTCCCGCCGATTGCCACGCGCAGCAGCCATCCCTCCAAGCCGTGTCCAGTGCAGGAAAGGAAAACCCTGTCGTTCGAGCTCGAGCTCTGCGATAGTCGTAGCAATCGCTTCGTGTGAACTGACCTCACACCCCAGGCTTTTTGCCAAAAACTCTCTTGCTAAATCCCAGTTACCACCAATGGCTTCGATCTCGCTACGGAACTGATACTGTCTTTGCTTGTCACTCAGCAGAGCAAATTGTTCGATGGCAGCATCGCTGGTTTGGCGAACTTGCTCTAGCTCCCCCTTACCTTGAAGTAACAAAAACGTCTCACTTTGAACTTTTGTACCTAAAGCTTTAGCCCACAAATCTGATTGGACACTTTCAGGAAAGAGGCCTGGAAATGCATCTGAAAAAAAGCCCGTCAAATTTTCAAAAAAACCCGCCACTGATTCCATACTTGCTTTGGCCGCTTGATGATCGAAACAATCATTTTTATGAACAGCCTGGGCGATTAGTGCTTCAAAAATTTCGGTAGAGTATTCCCATCGACCGGCAAGCGCGGGTATCAGTGCATTGAGTTGGCTGGACTCGCGATCAGCATCAACCGTTTGCCCTAGATGATTCAAAGTTGTAATTATTAAGGACGTTGTTGTAAAAGTCAGCCAATTTTCAAGCAACTCGTCAGAGTCAGCTTGATTGCCGATAGCTCCGACAAGAGAAGCACGAATCCATTTAGCAGCCGCGAGGGAAAACCCTAAATCCGCACGGGCAGCGATACCTTGCTGCAACCACGCCATCAAAATTCGCAATTGCGGAAGTTTTACACTGGCCGAAAGTTGATTAAATCTTTTACCAAGCTCCGCAAGCTTAGCGGTAAATATTTCATCTGATTCCGAATCTTCAAAATCAACCGATCGCCGAGCCATCGACACAAAGGCAAGCCCGAAAGAATTCAATGAAGCGAACTCATTCACTTCATCGTAAAAGGCATCACTGGAAAGGGTAAAATCGAATTTCCCCAAAGAGGCCTTCAAACGCGATTCGGCCACCGAATCACATTTTCTGAAATCATCGTGACTCGCATTGCTGACCAAATCGCATAAATGAAGAATTTTATTATCTTTCCCGGATCCCAGATCGAACTTAATTTCCCAATTCTTGGTTTGGCTTCCATACCCCTTTCGAACGGCAACGCGAGCAAAATACTCCTTGATTCGAAGTTCGTAGTCCGACTTTTTCATCAGCTGAATCTCACCAGTATCGTCTTCACCAAGTTTCACCCTTGCTGCGGTAACGTGGAGCACGATTGACTCAGGTCCGGATTTGCTAAGCTCATGACAAACTTGAATCAGCAATTCCGCAAGTATGTTGGTGTAATTGCTGACGCGATCGCCATAGGAAATCATCTCTTCGTTCACCATTCGAAACGGCTGCAATTTCTTGGCTTCCAGCTGATTACAAGCTTGTTTAACAAAACCTGAAAAAACATCTGGACGCATGGAATTAGCGTGAAACTGATGTGTGAATTCGACATTGCTGTGCTTGCAGCAGTTTCGAATTACCGTTTCAGCCCGCTTTTCATCCAGTGCCCCCTTAGGGAAAAGAATACCTGCAAGTTGACTGGGAAATTTTCGCTTCGCTTTATGAGCATCAATGCGATCCTGCTGATCAGTTGACGTCTCGATGAACTGACCGCTTTCATCGATGAAAAGTTCTATCTCAAGCACAATATATTCCTAAAATGGCATAGCAGTCGAAGAGCCATGACCGTAACACAAACTGGCGGCTGAATCACAGTGGCGTTTCAAATTTTTCAAGATTCTCCCAACCAGCTAGGTCCAAGGAAAACTATTCCAATCAGAAATTCGCACAGCTGATTTGCCGTGCAAGATGGTGCGATCCAATATTTTTTTAATTGACTAAGTTCCAAATCGACTGTACCAGCTTGCCTGCCCTATTTGGAGCTTTCGGACACGCAAAAAAGTTAACTGCTAATTTTGCTATTTTTGATTTTCGAAAAATACGATTCGTTTCGGACAACTCAATAATTGGCCCGTTACTATCTGGAGAACACCGAGTCACTAAAAGGAAACCTAAACAAATATGAGTTCAATACTTTCAGTCGATGATATCGAAATCGGACAGGTGGTCGCATTTCATTCGTTTTTTAAGACCAATGGGATATTACCTAGCTCGAAACCACTGTCATTCCGAAGCCCTGTAGGTCTTATCCCTGCCGGTGCCCCAATGAGAGTTAAAGGACTGTCGCTGCCGTTTGTAGCTTGCGAAGTTATCGCCCCCGACGGAGAGGAACTAGGACCCGCAATCGTCGATATCAGACGGTTACGAATTTGCCTACTAAGCAATGAATACATAAATGCAGTGATCAACCCCAATCGCAAAAAAAATGAAGAGCACTCTTTTGAGGATGATATTCCATTTTAGCACTTAAAATCAGTTCAACAATTGCTCAAAGCCTAAGTGTTTCAACGATGTGACAGGCGAGAAGAGCAAGATTAACCTGAGACAAATCTGTCCATAATTAGCAAAAGCAGCTGTCGGATTAATTCAAAAAAAGATAGGGACACAATGGAGCAGCATGACTAAAAGATAATATTCCGCAAAGCCTCAACAGAGAGCCGGTCTTTCCTTAACACGAACACTACCACAAATTCGCCCAACTCATTGCTGAACTTCTCGCAGGTAGCACGCCTATGACAAGTGGACTGCAGGAATCTCCGCTCTAACTGGGAAACGTCGGTAGACCACAACCATCGTCAAGAACGGCAAAATCTCACTTACGTTGTTGGGGACGCAGTGACTGGTAAATAAAAACAGTTACTATGAATTGCCTCAATTTTAAGCTAAAGTAAAAAATTTGAAAGAAAAACGGTCCCAATCAGTGCCAACTTCTCACGAAATCTGCTCCCCCCAAGCCGCCTCAATGATCAACTCGTTGAGAGCATTCGGCTACGATTTTGCGACAGCAATTGCCGACCTGATTGACAACAGTATTTTTGCTGGAGCTCGCGATATTCGCATCGACTATTCCTGGGAAGACGGGGCCCCTTGGTTTCGCGTTGTCGACGATGGCAAAGGAATGTCGGAAAGCGTGTTGAGGGAAGCAATGCGGCTTGGAAGTCAAAATCCTCTCAAAGAACGCGACAAGAAGGACTTGGGTCGGTTTGGCTTGGGACTGAAGACGGCTGCTTTTTCGCAATGCAAACTCCTACTGGTTCGCTCCAAGACTCGCCCCAAAAACGCCGTCATTCGATGTTGGGATCTTGATCATGTTGAAAAAACCAATAAGTGGGAACTTGCACTTAAGGCCCCTCCGGAAACGAAAAAGCAGTTGAGTGTTCTCGACGACATGAAACATGGGACAGTTGTTCTGTGCAAGAATCTTGATCGGCTGGTTTCTGACGTAGATGACCGAGAAGCGGAAGGGAATTTTCTGGCCAAATTTGGATACGTTGCAAAATATCTTGAAATGGTCTTTCACCGCTATTTGAGCGGTCGGCCTAAACTGCGAATCAAGGTTGGTGAACATGAGTGCCATGCATGGGACCCCTTCTTGGAATCAAATGGCTTTACACAAGAACGGTCAACCGAGTCATTGGACAAAAACCGGGTTCACGTTATACCGTTCGTCTTGCCGCACGTGTCAAATAGAACCTCCGAAGAGAATAGTCGAGGCGGTGGCGTAGACGGCTGGAATGCTCACCAAGGATTTTATGTCTACCGCAACAAACGAATGATCATCCATGGTGGCTACCTCGATTTCGACTTCAAGGCGGAAGAACATTACAAACTCTGCAGGATCCGAGTTGATTTGCCGAACAACCTCGATCACGCATGGGGGATCGACGTACGTAAGGCCACCGCTAGTCCGCCGAGCCATGTAAGAGCAGACCTCGAACGGATTGCCAAATCCACAAGGGCCGAGGCCTGCAACATCTATCGTGCGCGAACGGGTTCTGTGGGAGGCAAGAAAACAAGAACTCCCAAACAGGACATCTGGAACCGGTTACGAAAGGGTGACAAGGTCATCTACAAAATCAACCAGAATAATGAAGCGATTCAGCGTTTGATCAAGAAATACAAGGCGCCGAAATCACTTATCAACCAGTTGTTTCACTTGGTTGAAAACTCGGTGCCACATAGGTCAATTGTTTTGGATAGTTCAGAAACCGAAGACTGCCTTGTGAACCTGCCACCCGATATTCATTCGCCACCAAAAGACTTGGTTTTGCTTTGCGAAGAGATGTTTCGAGCGAAGTTAAAATCCATCAAGGACCCGCTTCAGGCCGCCAAAATCGTCTGTTCGTTTTTTCCGGCGCACGTCGGCTATCGTTCACATTTGGACGCAATTATTTCGAAGAAAAAATCATGAGCAACGACAACTTCGATACGCTAATAAATATGTCATACGGTTTTTTCACAGACAAAGTATGCTGTGACGAAACAATAAACCAGTTTCTTGATTTAGTCGGCGGCCTCGTCAGCCAATGTGGAGTGTCAAGAAACGAAATATATGATGAACTATCCCGTCGCCATAACGTCCGAATATTCGGAGATGATGCGATATTGGATGGCAAGGGTGATCATGAAGACTGGTTTAACTCAAGTACCGGCCGAGGGCTCAAACGAGAAATCGACTGGCACTTCTGGGATCATTACAAACTTTATCTGATCAATCATAAAAAATGGCCGCGGCAAGTCGTTGAAAACCTGGACGTCGAAACCAACAAAATCCTCAGCCGAATAGAAGATCCGTTTCGGACGGGACAATGGGACCGTCGTGGTATGGTCATTGGCAGCGTTCAATCAGGCAAAACCGCCAACTTCACCGGCCTAATCTCCAAAGCTATCGATTCTGGATACAAGTTAATTGTTGTCATTGCCGGTGTTCACAACAGTCTGAGGAGCCAAACTCAATTTCGCCTGAATGAAGAATTACTCGGATATCACCTGGACAGGGTCCAAGAGTTCGACGAACGGGCTCGTTCGTCGGGTGTGCGCAAGATTTTCCCCGACCATGGTGTCATTCAGACGCTGACGAACGCAAGTGAAAATGGCGACTTCAAACGTCGCTCCGTTGAGACGGCAGGACTAATACCTTCGAAGGACGGTTTGCCGACAATCCTCGTCATCAAAAAACATGTTTCCATTTTGCGGAACTTGCTTGAGTGGTCCACATCGATTATCGGAAAAAAGGATTCTACCGGCCGAGTCGTAATTGAAGATATTCCAGTCATGGTTATCGATGACGAGTGTGACTACGCGTCAGTGAACACGAAAAAAGTCTTAAAGGACGAATATGGAAACGTCGATCCTGAATGTGACCCGGCCCAAACGAACAAACGGATTCGCCAACTGCTGGCCGCATTTCATAAGAGCATTTACATCGGCTATACCGCTACGCCGTTTGCAAATATTTTCATCCACCACGATGAACTTCACCCAACGTACGGTCAGGATCTCTTTCCCAGAAACTTCATATTGAATTTGCCTCAACCCTCCAACTACGTGGGGCCCGCTCGGCTATTCGGCCTCAATGAAAATCGAATGGCCGGAATTGAAGCGGAGGCTCCCCTCCCATTGCTTCGATACGTTTCCGATGCAGAAGTTGCATTTCCTTCTAAACATAAAAAGGAACTAGAAATCGGCCAATTGCCTGACTCACTCAAAGAGGCCATTAAGGCCTTCTTGATTGTTTGCGCTTTGAGGCGCCTGCGTGCAAATTCGCCAAAACACAATTCAATGTTGATCCATGTGACTCGTTTCACGTTAGTACAGTCCAAAGTACAGGAACTGGTTGAACGTGAGTTAAAACGAAATGTCGATCGGATACGTAGCGGCGGTGACAACTTGGCCGAACTCAAGGATCTTTGGGAGCGCGATTTTGTTCCCACAACCCAAGAGCTTGAGAGCGAATTCGGTTGCAAGAATACGAGTTGGGACGACGTCGTTAAAAACCTATACCCAATCGCAAAGAGGGTAAAAGTAAAGAGTATCAACGGAACATCTGCAGAGAGTCTTGAATACCGACAGGTCGAAATGGAGACTCAAAAAAGAGTTGACCAAGGAGAAGAAGTTCCTTGGGAGGAACAGGGAGAAAATGTCATTTCAATTGGTGGTGACAAACTCTCCCGTGGCCTGACATTAGATGGACTGACCGTCAGCTACTACCTTCGCGCATCAAAAATGTACGACACATTGATGCAGATGGGGCGTTGGTTTGGCTACCGTGACGGTTATGAAGACTTGTGCCGGATCTACACCACTAGGGGACTTTGCCGTTGGTACAGGTTTATCGCCACAGCATCGATTGAATTGCGAAATGAACTCAAGTACATGGAGCGGTTGAGGCAGGAACCACTGAATTTTGGATTGAAGGTTCTCGATCACCCAGGTCAACTGGCCATCACTTCTGCAGGAAAAAGGCGTAATTCCGAGCGGTTGAAGTTGAACTACTCCGGGAGGATCAGCCAGACGGTTGTTTTTGATTTAACGAAGTCAAAAGACAACTTTGTCGCATTGGAAAAATTATTGCAGTCCGCCGACGGCATGACCACATCTGAGCCACCTCGGGATAACGGAACAGTAGTCTGGAACGGACTCGGTCACGAACCAGTAACCGAGTTTCTGGATTCTTACCGGACAGATTCCGAGGCGGCAACCGTTGTCGATCCCGCAAAAATGTCAACGTTTATTAAAGAGCAGTTGGTTCATGGAAGCGGCGACCTGACGGAATGGAGTATCGCGGTTGTCTCTAAATCTAAAAGCGACCGTTCGTTGAATATTGGATCAAGGCAGTTTGGATGCGTGGAGCGAGTCCCAAATGAGCCGCCATCAGAATCAAGCGTGGCAATCAGCACTTTGATAAGTCCAACTGATGAGTGGCTCGACTTCAGTGAATCCGAAAAGGCTTCGCTTTGTGAGAACATTGCTGGCGACAAACCGACAGGCAAAGAAATCAGAGGATCATTTGGTCGCCCAAAAAAACGGGGATTCTTGATGATCTATCCAATCTACTGCTCCCAGAGCGAAAAATCATATGGATTGGAAATGGACGCTCCCGTTTATGGGATAGCAATTAGTTTTCCCGACAGCGGAACGACCATTGAAACGCAATACGAGGTCAATTCGGTGTTCCAGGATGCTGAGGACCAACTATGAATGAAATCGAAGAAGTTTGGCGAGAACTATCGAAAACAGATGACGGCGGAGACCCGACAACAAGAGTCTACCGGCTGCTTGGGAGTTCGGCAGAGGGTGTTCGCGCCTCGATCGCCGGGATCGACCAGGCCCTCGAATTGTTGATTGAAGTACCTCCAAACTGGAATGACGGAAAACGAAAATTGCCGGAATGGCATGGAATGGGATTCTCAATACTGCCGTTAAAGCTCCAGCCGCGACCTGAAAATTGCCAGCTCGCGTTGTCGCTGCGTGATGAAGATCAGCGTAGTATTTTTTTGGCCTTCTGCAACGATTTGGTGGCGAATCTTGAAGATGCAAAATCTACTAAGGATCGCAATGAAAAAATCGAAGAGAGCATTCAGAAGTGGGGGCGGTTTTTTCAAAAATGTGGCGTCGACGGTCTCAACGTGCATCAACAGTCCGGTTTGTTTGGTGAGTTGACATGGCTTGATGGCATGATCGAAAGTGGATTGGACTTGAATTGTGTCGTGGAATCGTGGAAGGGCTGTGAACGAAACTTTCACGATTTTGACATGACCGGACATGTAATAGAAGTCAAGACGACAATGACGAAGGAACCACAACAAATCATCGTAAACAACGAGCGCCAACTTGATGAAAGAAACCTGAACTCGCTCCATTTATTTTTCGTTGCTATTCGAAAAACCGATGGCGGCGGATCAACGCTTCCGACGAAAGTTGAACTGATTCGAAAAAAACTGAAATCCTCGGCAACTGCTCTATTGCGATTCGAGGACTGTTTGATCAATGCAGGCTACCACGAGCATCACACTCCCATTTACAAATCGCACTTTATCATCGGCGAAGAAACGCTATTCGAAGTTCGCGACGACTTCCCCAGAATTATCGACACACCGGATGGTGTTGGCAGTTTGAAGTATGGACTGTTGATTTCCGCGTGTCGGTCGTTCGAGGCCGATATTCAATCCTATCTCGCTTCGCTCAAGGAGCCACTTCTATGACCACGATGACGGTAAAAGAGTTTACTGCGTCTTTCCACAGTGATGTCAAGACTGACGCCACAGCGATGGACATTCTGCTTGAGCATGCTTTTGTTGAGAAATTTTCGGAAATCTTGGACGACTACGGTGAATTTGACAACTTCGAACCAAGCCATTGGCAAGATCGTGGAATCAAGATTGACGGATACGCCTTTGACGATGAGTTCACGGTCGTAACTCTGGTAGTTTCTCACTTTCTTAATTGCAACGATATCGAAGAAGCCAATGTCACTAACTCGGAAATCGACAAGGTATTCAAGCGTGGTGTCAATTTTTTTCAAAAGAGTATTCAAGGCAAGCTCAAAGACAAGATCGAAGTTTCCAATCCTGCCCAGGAACTAGCATCCCTTATCTATGAATGTCGAAAGTCGATTGTATCTGCCAGGATAATCGTGATTACGGATGGCATCACTAGAGAACGGCATGCCGAAGATGATGAAATAGAAGGCGTCGCCGTTACCAAAGTCGTTTGGGATATCCAACGAACAAAAGACTTTGTGATGACTGGCGAACGCGAACACATTACGATCGATTTTGAAGGTGACTATGACTCGCCCATCAAATGCGTGGAAAGTGAAAGTTCGTGTGGTTCCTACTCTGCCTTTTTGGCATTTGTACCTGGACAAGTTCTCGCGGACCTGTATGGTAAGTGGAAGATCAGGCTCTTGGAGCGCAATGTACGCGTTTTTCTCTCGCAACGGGTGAAAGTCAATCAGGGAATACGCAACACAATCCGGGACGAACCAACGCTCTTCTGTGCCTATAACAATGGCATCACCGTTTATGCAAAAGAAGTCGACCTGATCGATCTGGCTTCGGGCGAGCAGGCAATTTCAAGTGTACGGGATTTTCAAATCGTTAATGGTGGCCAGACAACGGCATCGCTTTATCACACCCGAGAAAAATTTGGGGCTGATCTGACCCACGTCATGGTACAAATGAAACTGTTTGTCATAGATGATGACGCCAATCCAGAGTGGTTCAAGGATGATGACAGATTATCTGATATCCTCTTGCCTCGGATTGGTCGGTTTTCCAATACTCAAAACCAGATTCAAATGGCGGACCTGTTGGCCAACGATCCGCCGCACCCAGAACTGAATGCGATTTCCCTGAATTGCCCTGCCCCAGATCCAACTGGAGGATCCGTTCAAAGCTTTTGGTTTTATGAAAAATCCAGAGGGAGTTACGAAGAGACGCGACGACTCCAGGCTAAGACATTAGCGCAGAAGAGAAAATTCGATCAGAAGTATCCGAAGAAACAGAGATTTGACAAGAACAAGTTTGGCAAGGCATGGAACTCCTACCGGAAACAGCCTCACGTAGTTTGCTTGGGCGCGATGAAAAATTTCGCCAGATTCAACAATTGGATGCAGGAGCTTGAGAATGAAGATTGGACAGCGTTCTTCAGGAAAACTGTTGCCTTGATCAAGCTTTGGAACGAAACCGAGAGAATCGTTCGCAAACAAAAATTCGGCGGCTATACCCATGCCATCGTGAGTTACACACTTGCATGGTTTCATCACTCGACCGGTTTGAAATTGGATTTGGACAAAATTTGGTCGAAGCAAATAATTGACGACTCAGTCCTCGAGGCCATTGAAATCATGGCTCGTGAGGTGAATAAACATATTCGCAAAACGAAATTGAATGTAACGGAATGGTGCAAGAAGGAAGACTGTTGGAAGTCACTGCTTGAATTTGAAATGGACGGCCTACCAGACATGAAGGACGCCATGATTTCGGGGCGTCGAAGCAAGAAGTATGATTCCCCCGCAAAATCCGAAGAACAAGACTTGGATTTCTGCAAAACCAAAGGCGGTGAAGCCTGGAAGGAATTGTCCAAATGGCTGAAAGACCGAGATTTCATGCAGGGCAAACAACGGAGCCAGTGTTTTAATATGGGACGAACCTTAGAGCAAGGAAAAAAAGAACCTTCAGCCGTCCTCTGCGTGGTATGTAAAAAAATATGGCTGACGGCAGAGGAAAGTTACGGCTGGTCACCAAGTAATTGAAACTCGAATACCAAAGACTAACCGACACCCTCGCTCGCTGAATTCAGCGTTAAATAATAATCTCAAAACATTACCAACACAGAGCGAATATCCATCTTCACGGCGGCTTAGCTCTCCTTGACTGCCTAGATGATGAACTGATTGTATCGGTTCTCAAGAGTTCCGCTCCATTCTAAACAGAAACTCAAAATAATTGCGCAAGAATAAATTCGCAAACACCCGGGCGGCCAACATGATGCATTGCAACTAATCTAATTCTTGAAAAATTGCGATTACGACCTCTGCTATCTGAAAAACTAAATATGGCGGAACTGCATTTTCAACTTGCTCATACTGACTGGTGCGAAAGCCACAAAAAAAATAATTGTCAGGGAAAGTTTGTAAGCGAGCAGCTTCCCGCACAGTCAGACTTCGACATTGACCTGGATCATGATGGATGTATTAGTGTCCATCGCTCCGTATGTGTTTAGTTATAGTTGTTCATGGCCGATTTGGCATCTGCACTCGAAATCTGTCTAGAAAAGAAGTGCCTTCCTTCGCACTCTTATGGTCTGGCATAAGCTCGTCTGGAAAATCTGAAATCGCGGGAGATTTTTCACCTGTCAACTTTGCTTTACACGCAATGAAAAGATAACGATGCAAATCTGAAACCGTGTGACCTCGCGTTTCATGATTAAAAGCACCCCTAAAGCCTTTGCTAAGGAACCAATGTTTCAGCGCCTTGGGTTCTTTATTCGATCGCACATAATCACCACCACGATCAGTATGGAGGTCGATTGAAGACAGTGTTTCTTCGAGAATCTGTTTCAGTTCGCTATCTACAGTCCGAGGATGCTTGAACCAAGAGGAATCCTTTGCCGTTTTAATAAAATTAGCCCATTCCTCAGCACCATCGACATGGCCCTGTTTCTGCGACAAACGTGAACGGAGCTTAAGTAAATCATCTATCACCTCGGAAAGATTTACTTCCTTCTTAACCTCCAAAGCCTTGGGCAAATTTTCCATCCCAAGATCCTCGCGTACACCTAGTATAAATACACGATGCCTTGCTTGAGGCACTCCACATTCTTCCGCCTTCACTAAAAAATCGTTGCCATCCCCAGTAAATTGCTTACCTGATACCAAACCAAAAAGCCTGTATGAAGTTTTATTTTTCTTTAGCCCTTTCCTTCCGGGGCTTGCCCCAGGCTCTTTCATATTACTAATAATTTCATCAAAAACTGGTTTCTTATCATCATTCTTGGCTTTCAAAAGCCCTCTTACACTCTCCATCAAAAAAACCGACGGACGATGATTAGCAATAATTTCAACGAAATTTTTCCAGAGTTTTGCTCTAACATCTTCCTTCGATTCACCTTGCCCCTGAGCACTGAAGTTTTGGTTAGCATTTGAAAACGATTGGCAAGGTGGCCCACCAAATAACACCCAATGCCTTTCATCTCCAATAGCCTCCTCGATCGCATCGGCGACCTTTTTTTCACCAATGCCTGCGAGCATCGCCTCTTTTTTTTGCTGCGGCCTCTTGTTTTGGGTAACGCTCGAACAGCTCCTGTATTCATTCGTCTTGTGGCCGTTCCAGCTTTTTTAGAATTTGATAGTAATCCTTGGGCAGCTCACCCTGCGGGAACTACCGAGTAAAGCTTCGAAGCAAAAGAGTCTTCCAAAGAGACTCTGCATTATCGACAGAAACCCTGATATCAAATCTTCGATTTCTCTTAAAAGAACAACTAGCAAATCCCTCGCCTAGCCCACCAGCACCAGCACCAGCACCAGCACCAGCACCAGCACCAGCACCAGCACCAGCACCAGCACCAGCAAACACGTCTACAACAGGAATCGGTTTTTTTGATTTTTTCATTGTCATGTTTTGGCGAAACCACATTGATTTACCAGTGCTCCAACTTTGCACACATCCAACGTTCTTGAGAAAACTCTTTTCCATTTCAAAAATTGATAAGTCTAGCAGCGACCATGAAACGAAATAGAATCTCGTCTACAGAAGATCTTAACCTTGGAATTAGCCATCGTTCGAATGTTAACTTCACTTGCAAACCCAAGCTTAAAAACTATCAATTCACCAAGGCCAATTTCAACCCACTTAAAAAACAAGCACGTAGACTATTATAAGTGGCGTGGCTCACATCTTCTGAAAACAGCATTAAAAATGAGATATTTGTGCAGGTGATCTTGCTAATAGCTAAAATTTCCATTCCTTCTCTTTCACTCGTAAACATATGCGAAATCCACAAGACACAAACTGGGCTGGATTAGACTGGTCTGCCTGGGTCAATTTTGAGTCTCCAATTTCAACCTACCAAACCCATATCAGTAATAAAGCTGGTGTTTATCGAGTCCGATCGCCTCAATCCAATGAACTTATTTACATTGGCCAGACCGGCCGGAATCTACGCGAGCGTGTTCGGGCATTGGTAAAACATGTGCTTCGCCCACAGCAAGATCCACCATGGAACGATCCCCATACTGCGGCGCCAGTCTTGTGGGCCTACAAAAATGAAAACCAATTTCACTATGAGGTTTCAGTTGCCCACCTAGAGGTCCCTTACACACAACGCCAGTGCTTCGAAGATTACCTCCTCCACCTACATCGCAACCATTACAACCGAAGCACTCTTGCCAATTTCGGACATTCGCATCCTCTCTGGTCTCGACCGTCCAATAAAAAGCAAAATCGACCGATGATGAAGAACGGTTCAACAAAGCTACAAACCTCGTTGCCCAGGGCAATTAACGCGACGGACTTTCACTCGAACACTTGGCTTGGCTTACATTGGCAAAAACACGCTTTGACACAAACTGTGAATGTACCAGACTTGCCTGGCATTTACCGCTTTGTCACCGCAGAAGGATTAGCTTATTGTGGCGAGTCCCTTTCTTTGAGAAAACGACTTAGTACGCACTCAAAAAACTCCAACTTTTAAAACACAAATTGCTTTTACTCAGTGATGCCTGATGCAGAACCTCACCAACTCAAAGAACGAGAAGTTGATATGATTGGTGCCTATTATGCAATTACTTCCCAAAGCCCAACTTACCAATACACCAATGGTCAATAACATAAAGACTTGAAAAAACTCTTTAGACAACACCTGAAACTGATGATTATTTACGAAGCATGACAGACTCCAAACCCTTCAACTTGGTCGATCAAATTCGAGCACTCCGAACCTTTAAAAGCGGTACTCGACGCGCACCTCACAAACCATTGCTAATTCTATACGCAATAGGGCAACTGCAAGCTGGAAACAAAACAGTTACTTTCCCAGAGGTGAAGACTGCGCTTCTTCCGCTTCTTGATGCGTACGCTCCGCCTGTTAGAAGGCAACATCAGCCCGAGCTACCCTACTGGTATCTCTCTACCGATGGGCTATGGGACGTTCACGATCGAGATGAACTTGATCGTCAAGCAAGCGGCTTTCCAAGAATGTCTGCTTTACAAAATTCAACCGCAGGTTTTACCGATGAAGTGGCAGAACAACTCAGCACCGACTCGGCGCTCACAGCCACTATTGTTGCCCAACTTCTCGACGAACATTTTGCACCATCGACCCATGAAGCAATTCTCAATGCTGCTGGGATTCACTTGGAAGGTTCCACCTCAGTTGAAGAAAGCAAAGAGCAGTACACAACTCGAAAAAAACGAGACCCTCGCTTTCGGGAGCAGGTTCTGCGCGCCTACGAATACCGCTGTGCCTTTAGCGGTTTTAGAGCTGCAATTGGTGGATCTTATTTTGGATGCGAAGCGGCCCACGTTCAATGGCATGCCTACCAAGGGCCCGATCTATTATCAAATGGTTTGTCATTGGAGCCAACTGTCCACAAATTGTTTGATGTAGGAGCATGGTCATTAACAGACCAAAAGACCATCATCGTTTCCCAACATCTAACTGGAACCGATGCGACCATTGAGCGTATCCGAAGCAAGCACGGCCAACAGCTAATTGATCCGTTGCCAGGAACTCCTGAACTCGACATCAAATTTATTCGCTGGCATCGCGAGCCAAATCAAGGTGGAGTTTTTCGCGGCCCAGCGTTACCTTAATTTAAGAATGAAAGCTATCGACCAAATTCACTCACGAAAACAAAGTGGACCGGTAATTCACTTGTAGTGGCTTTTATCTGGGGGCCTGCGGTTGAGACCGCATCCTCATCGACCGCGATCTCAACGCTTGCCCCTCGAAAAAACGCGATCTTAATGCTCCCGGACGGTTGCAACTCGACAGTGACTGCATCATCGGCACCTTCCAATCCAATGATTCACCGACTTCGTGAGTTAGCAGTGAGCTTGCGCTTCCCAAACGCTCCGTTATTATGGCGGCTACTTTAAAACACTCATTATTGAATCTACAGGATGGAAACTTGATGTTTGGTGCAATCGTAGGTGATGTCGTGGGTTCGTCTTATGAACGATCTCCAACCAAATCACTAGACTTTGAATTGTTCAGAAAACTGTCCCGCCTAACCGACGATTCTGTGCTTACGATAGCTGTCGCCGACTGGATTTTGAACGGCGGTCAACTCCATGATTATTTTCATCGCTACGTTGCGCGATACCCGTTTGTTGGATATGGCCGCACATTTAAAAACTGGGCCCGGTCCTACGATACCGAGCCATACAACAGTTGGGGCAACGGTTCGGCCATGCGAGTCTCCCCAACCGCCTATGCCGCAGACTCACTTGAGTCCGTTTTGGATTTAGCAGCACAAACTGCCGAAGTAACCCACAATCATCCAGCTGGAATCGCCGGCGCCCAGGCGGTTGCGGGATGCATCTACCTCGCCAGAACCGGTCAGTCGAAACAAGAAATACGGGAATTCGTTACGGCGAAATTTGAATACGACCTCTCACGAAACCTTGATGACATTCGGGTTTCATACTCGTTTGACATTTCTTGCGCAGGCTCTGTCCCCGAATCAATTCTTGCGTTTATCGAATCCGATTCGTTTGAATCCGCTATTCGCTTAGCAATTTCCCTCGGCGGCGACGCTGACACCATGGCCTGTATCGCCGGCGCGATTGCAGAACCGTTTTATGGAGGAGTCCCGGAAACTATTCAGCAAACAACAAGAACATATCTTGACGATCATTCACGGGACGTGATCGATGCATTCTGTGCAAAATATATCATCGAACCAGAAGTCGGCGAATAGAATACTCACCCGAAACTAATTGTTTGAACTTTCCAATAGCTAAAAAAAAGCTTGCGATTCAAAATGAATCGCAAGCCTCTTATGGCCTCCCACCTAAACTCGAATCGATCCATCATGGATATTGATAGCCACCAGCACACCAAGTGCTAAAAAGAAAATAAACCAGCTACCAAAAACTCCTCCGATCAAACCGGCAATCAACACGGACCCAATCACATAAGCACCATTGAGCTTATGCTTTGCCGTTCTCGACACATTCCCCATAAACACCTTTCAAAAAACTAAGAAACCACACCCCTAAAAGATCTACGTCTCAGCCAAGTTCAACTCACGCGCTACTCGCCCGTTCCTCAACCGCCAGAACGTTTGGATTTCGTTTCAACTCATCGATCAGACAACTTGCCTCACGAATCGAAAGATCTTCAATCCGCTTGCAACCGAACCGCGTTTGCACCAAGTCAAAAGGATTTAATTGCTGGCTTCGGCAGATCGCAAAGACCGCCCTCACCTGCCCTGCTGTCGCCAGCGTCGTACTCCCAGCTGAAATCTGCCGCTCCTCTCTTCCCAAACCGGTTACCTCAATGGCCTCGCCTTCCCCCAATTCCTCATCAATTGCCTTTCGAGCAATCTCATACAAAGCGCGCGCCCGCTCACGCAACCGCCGAGGGTCAATCGCCACCGAAGAGTCGATCTCCACTTCAACCTGAAAACTCGCTCCTCGAGAACCGTAATTCGGTTCTCCCCTCTTTTGATTAAGTCCAACGTTTAATTTCATTGGCATAAAACACTTCCTTTAATTCCGGAATTTAAAACTCACAAATCAAAACACGCAGTTAACGCGTATTTCCCGTCCTACTCCTCGAAACCGCCGCCGAATTCCTCGTAGACCAGTGAAAACCCTCGGCTTTCGATCACCGAAATTGACTCCCCAGTACGTTCGGCAACGTTTTGGTTCAGCTCAGACTGAGTCATTGCTTGCTCCTTTCATAAAAAAACGCGACTACCGAAGTAGCCGCGCAAGAAAATTCATCTGATTAACATGCCAACCCAACCAGCCTCGAACTAAGCCGCGAGGTGGCACACCCGATCCATCAGGCCGTGGAGCGCATGAGATCGTCGCGGCAGCATTTCCAACGATCGCCCTTTGAAGCTCTCCGTAAATGCGTTGAACAATCGCCAGACCGTTCGTCCATTTTCAGTGAACGCCTGGTGGCTTGGCTCTCGCCATTCCTCGAGCACTTTGGGAAGCTGGGTCACCGGAATCACACGAGAATCAACTGCCTTGACCAGAAGATCATGAACAGTGCGATCTGAGATTCGCTTCTCTTTGTAAGCGCCAATCCGATCTGCTTGTTGAATTCGAAGATCCGATAGACGCCCGAACGCCTCATTAATGACGCCAGGCAAATCACGCTCAATAAATCGCGTGTGCCGGCGTTTTAGAACCACCTCACCAAAAAACGAAAGGTTGTCACAGACTAAAACCTGACTCCCCAAAGCAAGAGAGGCTGGGAACGATTTGTCATGGCTATTTCGCAGACCGAGAACAAGACTAAAGTCTTTATCCGCTGATTCACAACCAAGTTCCATCAACCCAAAATACCTTGCCCCTGCTCCCCATAATCCGTGAGCTTCATTCGCCACCCGAAACCCCTGCCCCTCAATCGTTTTGTCGACGATCGAAAGCATTCGATGGTGAGGGACAGGGACCCAGGTATCGGTACGCGCAGGAGTGGGGGCCCAATTAAGCTCATCACGTGTGATGTGCTTACCGCCGCAGTGCATCAAAAGATCTGCCATCAGTTAAATCCTCCAGTTGGATCGCTCCCGCGGAGCGATCGTGAATTGACACAAACGCCCCGCAAAACACGGGAGCGAAACAAAAACGCCCTGCCCGTCTCCCAGATATTTTCATTTGGGGACCGGCAGAGCGTGTTGAAGCGGTGAGAAATCAGTTCCCGAAAAAGCTAAGTTTCCGCTTCACCTAATAATGACACCAAATTGGCCAAAATTTAGGTAATCCAAGCGGTGTTTCTAAAGCACATCCGATGTCGCTTTGAAACTTTCTGAACAAGCTCTTCTGCTCGACTAATTGCTCGCTTCCATTGTTAAGCTTTTTCGACCACCGGCATTTCTGAAGAAACAACGCGTGCGCGCCCTAAGCACCAAAAGCCTCTCAGAAAACGCCTATGGCATTTGACATTTAAATTTACGTTGTTCTCGCCTCTGCCCCGCCCCAACAACGCCCGAGTGCAACCTGCGAAAAAAAATTGATTCCGGGAAAAGACCCTGGTTCAGTAAAATTAGGTTTCACGAACAGGACCCTCGATCCAACAAGTCAAACGGAAAGGAGAGCACATGCCTTGGGAAAAACGCGGTAAGAAGAAGTACTACTACAGAAACATAAAGCAGCCTGACGGAACGTGGAAAAAGAACTACTTCGGCAAAGGTTTACGCGCAGAAGTTGAATCAATGATTCGCGAAAAAGAACTGGCGGAAAAAAAGAAGCAGAAAGAGACCTCGAAACAGGTCACAGATGCGAAAGCTGCGCACAAACGACAGGAAAAATCGACCAAAAACATCGTTAATTTAATGATGGCCGCTGACGGCTATCACAACCCCGCATCTCGTGGATGGCGGAAAATTTCAAAACCAAGAAACAAAAAAGGAACGAATCCCATGGACGACAAACAACCTAACGCAAAAAATCACGACCCGCTCGATGTGCAGCAGTGTATCGAACGTGCTCGAAAGGGCGATGAATCTGTATTGCCTTTATTACAAAAATACATCCAAAAAAACCCTCAGCTTTTGGCTGAGAATGCGGATCTAGCCACCGCCACACACCATAGATGGATCACCTTGCTCTCCGGAGAAGACTTTTTTAAGGCACAATGCCTCTGGGGTGAAATCTTTCAGCTCAAAGAACAGTTAACCGAAGAAGGCAATGGAACTACGGTAGAAAAACTAATCATTGACCAAGTCATCTCAACCTACCTGCAAATCTATTATCACGAGCAAAAAAATACAAAACGCTTAGCCCATAGCACCGAGGTTCCCGCGTCGGAAACCAAAGCTCTTGAGGCAACTTTTACCCGCCACATGCGTTCCCTTTGCACGTACAGCGCAATCAATGCGATTAGCGCGAAAGCTCAAATTGAAAAAGCGGTCAACTCTGCTTTGGAAAATGCGAGCGTGGCGAGTTAGTGACGATCAACACTCACGTTTTTGGGGCAAGCGAATTGTAAGTCGGGATACATTTAAATTTCAACTTGTCGCCCGACGGTTATCCATCAATAATGCTTCGGCTCTCAAACTTAAATTTCTATCTGGCGTTTCTCATGCACAAACTATTTTTCGCGATTACCCTCCTAGCTCTACTGCCACTCTCGGCAGTCATGGCTCAGGAAACCAAAACCAAATCGACTCCCGTTTCAGTCAACTCGACCAATGGCAAACTGATCTGCGAATTAGCGCCGAGCAACACCAGCATCGAGTTCATTGGCATCCACGTAGGAGACAAGCCGAAACCGAGACTCGGTGGTTTTAAGAAATTCAAAGGTCAAGTTGAGATCGCAGATGGAAAACCAGTCGCTTGCCAAGTGGACATGGAAATCACTTCAATCTGGACCGAATTTGACAATCTTACGAAACACTTAATGAATGCCGACTTCTTTGAAGCGAACAAGTATCCAAAGTCAAAATTCGAAAGCACCTCCATCAGATTCGGCAAGGACGGCAACTGCACCATCCAAGGCAAACTGACGCTCCACGGCGTCGAAGGTGATTTTGAGTTTCCGGCGAAATACCAATCAACCGATCAGGGGTTCCTCCTTACCTCCGAGTTTAAACTCGACCGCACCAAATTCGGAATGACGAAGATGACTGAGGGAGTCGCCGCGGCAGTAACCGTGAGCATGTCGATTGGCAAACCAACCCGGGGAGTCAAATCTAAAGCGGGCAATGGAAGCGATGCAAGTGACAAAAAATCGAGCCTCGAAGATTCAAAAGTAGAAGGTGAAAAGGTAACCATCAGCCTTCCTGCGATGACCTGAACGGGATGCGCCGCTTCCGTGCGAAGCAGATTGAACACCGTTGCCAAGATCCGTGCCTTTGACATCAACCTCGACGAGCAAACCGTCACGATCATTCACGCAGAGGATCTCGACATCAAGTCAACACTCAATGAACTTGCCAAGGTTAACGACAAAATGGCTGGATGGTCGGTTAAACAAAATCCCTGATAATGTTTAATTGGCTAGCCTGATTTTATGCCGCTGAACCTCTAATCACGAGAAAGACCTACAATTTTCAAATTAGCGGTTTCAAGTGACCGCATAGAAAAAGTTGAATCCTAGATCAAATGAAAAGTAGTTATGACGACACAACCGCAACACCTTCCGAAACCTTTTCCTTTAAAGTTGGGTTATGATCAACTCTACATTAATGATGATATACCTGGCGAACATTACGAACCTGATCAATGGAAAGTAATTCGGCTGAGACCCGGGTTGTCTGCAGAACAAGTCTATCAAAAACTCCCTTCTGCTGAGACATTCGAATACGGTGGCTATTTAACTAAAACACGCATTCGTTTTGTCAAATGTGGCCAAAGAGAAGCTCGTGTGCCTAGTCACAGATCTTCTTGCACCTTTCATTCTCACCCAACAAATCTTTCAGGAACTTATCCCGATCTTCCTTCAAGCAGTGACCTATATAATTTCTTGTTTAGAAAATCACTTCGCAGCATTACGGTTGGCAAGAACTTGGTCTGGGTTTTCAATAAAACTCCCAAAACGCTTCCGATGATCAAGAAGCTAAATCAGTGGCACACTAAGAACCTTTTGGCAGTCACTAGAAAACTTTCGGAAAACCCGAAATATAAAGGGAGAGAAATACATGAGTATCAAAACATCGTTCTCACTGCCTTGGGATTGGACTGGCCATCTAGAGGTAGAGACTTCGATGATTCTTTACTAAAACAATGGCCAAAATTAATTGCTAAGACCTTGAAGTTTGATGTCACCGTTTACTCGAGAAACCAGTAATCCGTGACTGATCTGACAAATGGCATGCCTTTCCCCAGAAGCTTACTGAAAGTACAAAAATCAGAGCAATAGAATAATCAACTCGACCGTTGGCCGCGGTAATATTTTTCTCCCGACGAATTAAACCCTGGGAGTTCCAAACCACTCGGCTGCGATTGAACAAACTCTCACTGCTTAGCCATCCCCAGACGCTGAAACTGCTTGAACATTACATGTCAATTGGCTAACTTGCAGTGCGCCCCAATGATCCGCCAGAGCAATCCTCGAAATTAGACAAAATATGGCTCTTAAAATCCTTCATACCGCCGATAATCACATCGGTTTGTCCTTCGCGAAATACCCGGACGAAATTCGTGAGCGTTTGGTAGAAGAGCGTTTTCTCGCACTCGAACGCTTGGTAGAAACAGCCAATCAGCAAAAAGCTCATTTCTTCGTGGTGGCTGGAGATCTCTTCGATAAACAGACGGTTGCGAAGAGACTGATTAAACGCACGGTTTCCATCCTGGCAAAGTTTGAAGGCGATTCCGTTTTAGTTCTTGCCGGCAACCACGATTACTATGAGGGCAGTGAAAATAAACTGTGGCTAACTTTCAAATCTGAGGCTGAGGGAACCTGCGTTACCCCACTACTCAAACAGGAAACCAAAGAATTTGAGTCAGATGCTGGCCGCGTTTGTTTCTACGCTTGTCCTTGCCCGAGTAAGCACAGCAGCGATCATATGATTGGCTGGACTAATGACAGGGATAAAGAGGAAGACACCGTCCACATCGGAATTGCCCACGGAAACGTTGATGGATTTGGACTGGACTCCGACAACCGTTATTTCAACATGTCCGAAACAGACTTTCAAAACTCTGGACTCGACTCGTGGCTCTTAGGACACATTCATGTCCCGTTTCCGAAAAGTGGAACGACTGGGAACCCAAGCTTTTTTATGCCAGGAATCCACACACCCGATTCCATTAAATGCACTCATCCTGGCTATGCCTGGTTAATCGAAATATCAGACTCCAAAGCATTTAAATACGAACAACTGACGCCTGGTGGCATCCAGTTCGTTCGCATCAGTGACTCGTTGGCCGATAGCGACGATGTCCAAAAACTCAGTTCGCGCTGCGAAGGGTTCGATTTGAAAAATACGATTCTAAATTTCCAACTTGGGGGTCGTCTCGACGAAGAGGGAAAAAAAGCATTCAAAGAGCTGTGCACAAAATTATCCGGTGAATGCCTTCACTTTTCGGACGAATCGATCATCGCGACGGTTCTCGATGCGGCGGCGATCTCCGCCAAATATCCTGATGGCACTATTCCAAACTCTCTACTTCTTGATTTACTGAACGACGAAGAGCACCCAGAAGATGCTCAAATTGCTCTTGAAATCATGGAATCGATCAACGCCCAATGAAACTCAAAAAAATTCAACTTCATCCGTTTGGGGGAGTCGCAGATCGTTCCTTCACGTTTAAGGACGGTCTCAACGTCATCGAGGGACCCAACGAGTTTGGTAAGAGCACACTTAGTAATGCGCTATGGCACATACTCTTTACTCAAAGCAAACTCACCCCTTCCAAATTGAAAAAGGTCATGGGACGCTGGCTTCCCAAGCCAAACGGCGATCATGTCAGCGTCAGCCTACAATTTGAAGCGGATTGCAAAATCTGGACTCTAAACAAATCCTGGGGCGCGCGGGCAGAATCCTCGCTCGAAGAATCAGGCGGCCAGTCGATTGCCGATCCGAACACCGTGCAAGAAAAACTTTTCGAACTTCTTCAGCGCAATGAAGCCACTTGGCAACATGTGCTTTTTGTGAACCAAGCCCAATTGACCCGAACCGTTCTCGCTTTGCAGGAAAATGCAAACGAGATCGAAAACATTCAACCGTTTGTTCTCGGTGCGGCTTCAATCCCTGGCGACATTTCCGCAGATGATCTCCGAGACGCCATCGACGAAAAAATAAGTGACCACTATGGGCGTTGGGACCTAGATTCCGACGGCCCCCAAAAAGGCCGCGGAATCGGCAATCCCTGGGCACAAGGTGTCGGCCCCCTGCTGTCAGCCTACTACAGACAAGAGACCGTGCGGGCTAAATATCATAAGGTGATCGCACACGAAAAGCAGGTCGATGCCCTTAATTTCCAGATCCGACAAATTCAGGAACAGTTCGAGGAGAGCCGCGAATTTGTAGAAACTGGTCAAGAACTTAGAAACGATTTAGCGCAGCGCGGTAGTTTAGAAGAAAAAGAAAAGAGATTTGAAAGAGAATTAAAAATACTCAAAAAGGTGATGATGGACTGGCCTGGAGCAGCCAAAGTCATCGAAGGCAAGGAACTTGAATACAACGATGTTACCAAAAACCTAAAGACCCTCGAGCGCGAATTAGAGATTGCTGAACAGCTAAAGGCGGCGGAGAATTTTAAGAAAGGCTACAAAAGGATTCTTGATTCCAAGGAGCAACTGAAAGCCGCCTCCGAACGGTTGGCAACATTAAACAGTATCTCTGCGGATTTATTGTCAGAGCTGAAGAACCTTGACCAAAAAATCAAAGAGCTTCAAATCAAACTGGAAGCCCAAAAACTCAACGCTTCGATCGAAAGCCAACAACCCAAAAAAGTCACGATAACTCGTGGAGCTCAGGCTGCCGAAGACATTTCTTTAGATTCCGGTGAGAATTGGAACGCTACAGCAGATGGGAAAGTAACGTTTGACTTTGACGATCTGTCGATTCGGGTTGAAAGCGGAAATAGTGACGTCAATCAATTGCTCGATGGTATTCAGGTCGCGAAAGATCGCCAGCAAGAGATCTTACGCACTCTCAAAGTTGACGACATCGCCACTGCCATCGCTGCGGATGATTCATACAAAGAAGCCCTTGCAGAAGAAAACCGACTGAAAGGCCTCTATAAGTCGGCGCTGCAAGACCAAACGGAAGAATACTGGAAATCCAAAATCGCCGAACTCGATGCACTCCCTCAAACAAGATCGATCGAAGTACTCAAAGACGAGCGGAGCTCCTCGTTTCAAAAAGAGGCACGTCTCAAGGCTGAAATCCAGCAGGAAAAAGACAATATCGAAGAGTGGACCAAAGAATACAAAACCCCCGACTTACTCACCGACACCGTTATCAATACAACGGCTGAACACAAGGAAACAGTATCCAAGCTGGAAAAACTCCCTTCACTCCCGGAGGGGTTTAATTCTGTACCCGAATACTTTGACGAGCTCGACAAAAAAGCAACCATCCAAAGTCAGATGGATAAACGACTTAACGCGTTGAATCTCGAGTTAGCAGAACTTTCAGGCGCCTCACCTGAAAAAACGGCTGAGGAGTTGAGAGAAGAATTGGATCTTCAGGAGCGAGGGTTTCAAAAGAGAGTCAATGAGGGCCTCGCCTTACAAAGAATTAAGGCAAAGCTTGAGACGATCATTGCTAACCGCGATGCAGCCGACCCAATGGCTAGTTTAGAGTCATCCATCGCAGGATACTTCAGTAAACTAACCTCCAATCGCTATCAAGATATACGCCTCGATGGCACCGCACCGGTTGAAGTGATAGGCCAGCACTCATTCGAGACCGACCTATTATCTCAAGGTACTGCAGGCTCACTCGCACTGGCTACGCGACTCGCAATGGCTGAATTATATCTCGACGAGATGAATGGCTTTTTGATACTCGACGACCCATTTACCGATATGGATCCGAGCCGAAGAGAGGCTGCACATACCTGTCTGGGTAAATTCTCAGAAAATCATCAAGTGATTCTCTTTACCTGCCACCCCGAGCACGCCACCGAAATCATCAAATTGCCGAATTCATCTAGAGTTGAATTTACTGAATAAAAAGTTGCATATTTTTTTGCAGGGGCGTAATAAAACCAGACCATAGAAAAGGATTCTAGTTCATTCAGCTGCCAGAGAGACTTTTCCATAAATAGATTTGAGTAAAAGGTAGCCGACAGGTGCCGACAATTCTGCTGCCTCCGTGCTATCGAGCATCTTTCTTGCAATCAACCGTTCCCACATCTCTTTTTCCAAATCACGCCCCTCTAAACGAAATTCATTTGACGCAATTCCAGTCAACGCACAGAGTGCAGCATCAAACTCATCGTGAGTGATTTCGAAAAAATCAGTTGAAGCGATCCAACCAAGCTCAGTCAAGTTATGTGCCAGTCGATCGTTTTTAGCCGCTTCAGATTTACTCTTAGTCTTTACACCAAACCACTGGCCAGATTTAAACTGGGCAACACCTTTATATCTTTCGTAGTGCAAACCAAGTAATTTCAAGCTTGCTGCAGGATAGGTTTCAAATAAATTTTCACCAAGCACTCCTCCATCACCAAGACTACGTAGTAAACGCTGCATTCGCGCAACAACAGCTCCAATTTTATCAGCCATTGGTGGCATTGCTGTAAATGCTTTATCGACTGGCCGGCAAGTAAGTTGCCAAACTCGGGTGGGTGCACTCAGATAAGGTAGACCTTGCAAATCAAGGCAAGTGTCAATAACTACAGACCCTCGCTGTAGCATAGACTGCATTTTAGTTATTTCACCCGCATTAACTTCTGTTATTTGCGCACTTCCTTTTGTTTTCACTGCAAATATATGGTTTCGAATGATAGTGATTGAAACCTTGTCTCCTGAAGATTCTTCTGCTCTTGCAAGAGCAGAACCACCAGAAGAGTACCCTGCAAGATCAAGTCCATAACTTACTTTCTTCATCACGCCATTTCCTTGAATGTGTTAGTTCAACGACTCTCTCTTATTCCATCTCAGCAAAAAAAATCAGCTTCAACGGAGCCAAACTCCCATCAATTTGAAACCATGAATTAACTCATTAAGAAGTCGCTCGACAACTAGCGATTTTCATCGGGTTCCAAATTATGCAGCAATGGCATATTGATCTCCCGATGATTGCCTTTGGTGCGCCGAGTGACAGGGTATCCCTTGGCCTCCCATTTATTGCATCTACGACGAATGGTTGATTCACTCTTATTCATAATCTCAGCTGCATGTTTGACTCTCACCCATTTTTTAGTCAGATCAAAAGAAAATTTCTTGATCTCATATTCGCCGGGTTCAAAACTTTCGAAGTAGTCGAATGGATTCCGCCCAATGCTCTCGTTCTCAACTTCTGCAAATTTCAATTTGAGCCAAATTTCATTGTGACAAAGTGACAGCCAAGTCTTCAAATCCTGAGGTTTCCTTAATCCCAACACGCTAGAGAACTGAAGTATTCCGGCGTCCTTTGCCGGATCAATAAAATCGCCGATGACAACATCCTGAGAGGCCAGTTCACCTCTCGAAATTAACATCCCGCGATTTTCATAAATTTCATAGATCTCAAATTCAAGGCGAATTAGGTGCAAATTGCCATTTGATGGGCAATTCGCAATCGGTCGCTTCGAAACCTCGCGTAAGTTAGCCGCATACCAAGTATTTTCCGAAAATTGATTTCTAGCCATTTTAGTTAAGCTTTTTCGTGAACATTGGGAATTAAGCACCAACTCGATTCTATCGCAGGCCCACTCATTGATTGTTCGAGCGTACGAAGTTTCGCCTCTTTAGTAACACCGGCCTAGACAAGTTAAAGACGGCGACTGCCAACTTTACTATAAGCGAATCCAAAGCTTTCACAAATCTTGTCAAATCCATCATTCTCTGATTTGTTGCGTTATATAGATATTGAATAAACAACACGGTGGCATTTCAAACTCATACGTACCCCCTTTTGATGACCACCTAACCGATTGGAGAAATTTTGAAAACTTACAAAATCGATATTCTATGCCACAACAATCGTGTCTACCGGCTCATTGTCGATGCCGAATCTCAAGAATCCGCTCGCCGTGAAGTCATCAGCAAGGCCGTTTCAAAGAATCTTTGGGTGCAAAGAGTATTTGTCAAAAGCTGTATGCCAAAAGAAGACTACGACAACTTGCCGAGCCAAATACCAAATCCTCTAAACCAATCTGTTGATTCTAAAAAACCGGGTAATGGTTCAAAAGAAGACGATGGCAAAGGTTGCTGAGCTGACACTCTGACATCTAAATACCTTTCCCCCAATCCCCTCGGCCAAATTTCCACAACCCAAAGGACTACAACATCCAAATTCAAGTCAAAGTTGTCACGAATCTTGTCAAATTCAACATGAGTTGGAATTCAGACGTTTATACCAACGAGAGTTCACTTTCTCTGTTGTTTCTTTGCTCCCCCTGGTTACTGATCCTACTTTTGTTCCTGTCCTCTTTTTTAGTGAGAGATCGATTTTGAAAATAAGAAATACCTTTCCGATTCGCCACGCGATCAAATTTAGCTTCATTTTCAATTTCTTACTCACTTTCACCCTATTCGCTCGACCTTGCCATCAACCTCAACAATTTGGAGATCCACATGCATCAATATCAAGCCAAAATTCGAATTTCAGGACGCGTCAGTTACGTATCTGTGTTGGCGAGCGATTCATCTCACGCGCGACGCTTAGTCAAAACTCAGTACGGCAATTCTGTAACCGTTTTGGAAACGAAACGGATTGCATAAATCAATCCTTTAACAATCAATTCAACCTAACTACTTTTTCTGGAGAAGAGCCTATGAAAACCTCGCTGGACGCCGTTGCAAAATTTCATCGTCAAATCGATGCTCCCGTAGCAATCGCACCGAAATTGCTTGATGGAAATCCCGCAAATGCCGGGGATGCGGCGAAATGCCTCCAACAACTCATGAATGAGCCCATTTTCAAAAATCCAAGTTGTGATGAATTTTTGCAGCGTTTGCATTTCGCAATTGAAGAACTTTACGAATGGGCAAAAGCTCATGCCGAATCTGATCTCGTCGAGGCCGCTGATGCCTGGGCTGATCGGTGCTATGTCCTATTCGGGGACGCAATCGCAAGTGGGATTCCTGCGGAAGCAATATTCAATGAAGTCCATCGATCAAACATGACCAAATCCGCTCCAAGTGACTTGCATGGGAAAGGGCTTAAAAGCCCTCATTTTGAACGCCCGTTAATTGAACCGATTTTGAAAAAATCCCTCGCCAATTAAACCCTTCGACAATTTTACTTCAACCGTTTTACTTCGATTTTCACCATCAACTCCAAAGGTAGCTTATGAAAGCATTGCTCGTAATAAATCAATCTAAATCAACCGTAGAAATCGATTTCGATCTAGAAATCCCGACCTTCCCAATTGACATAGTACCACCATGGCTTGCGTTCTCTCGTGCGGACAATCCAAAGCACGTGGCCAGATTAATGGCCTTCGAAAATGCAGGCAAACTACCAGTCGAATTCTCTAAACCATGTCGGGAGATCTACCATGACTTTCTCCTTGATCTAGTTCGAACCGAAGGTTTCATCTGTATCAAGAGTTCACATCGGTACGGAATTCGAATCGAAGTTGGCCGTCTATTTGATCTAAGAATTGTCGCGAGTAATGTTGCAGCAAAAATTCACAATCATTTTTACCCAGATGATTCGTTTGAGGTGCAATCTGAGAAGGAACGATCAGCCAAATCTAAAAACAGCTTATTCATTCCGATTCCATAGATCTCTGCAAACATTGAGACACAAGGTAAATCCTTGTGTCTCCTTTTCTAAAAAACCTCCAGCAAAACAGGTTTTGCAATGAGGCTCGCCCATCACAACTAATTCACAAAAGAGGAAATTTATGCCAACTACTTCTCAAAACGCATCAGGTCTAACCCTCGGCATCGATCTCGATGGAGTCATCACCGACGCTCCTGATTTTTTTTCCGCTTGGACACACAGCTGGCCCGGAACGGTCATTATCATCACCTTTCGCTCCGATCGACAGAAAGCAATCGACGACCTCGCGAGCAGAAATATCAAGTGGAATGAACTTGTTTTAGTCGACCGTTTTGACGCGAAGGCAGAAATCATCGAGGAAAAGAATGTTGATCTTTATATTGATGACCAACCCGAAATGCTAATAAACATTAAAAGCAAAACTCATGTCATGTTGTTTCGCAACGGCGGAAACTACGACTTCGATGAGAAAAAATGGATGCTTAGCGAGCAAACAGGCAAGCTTGTCTGCTAGTAAGTTTTGCTTTTAACCTTTGGAGAACTGGTCACTCATAAGAGCGACCGGCTCCTTTTTTTACTGGCAATCGTTTAACACAAAACCATGCCACAGCGGTCCGTTTCCGTGTCCGATCGACAAGGAATTTCGAAGTGCTTCAGTGACATATTCTTTCGCAGCAATAATGGCTTTCGCTGGTTCCAAGCCAAGCGCTAGATTGGCTGCGATTGCAGCGGAAAGGGTACAACCTGATCCGTGGGTGTTATTCGTTTCCACTCGTTCGGTTTCGATCACTTGGCAATTCGCTCCATCGCTCCAAACATCCGCTGCCGTTGGGTTCTCATTAAGCGCACCACCTTTAATCAATACCGACTTTGGGCCGAGCGAACCCAGTTTCTTGGCAGCCGTCATCATATCTTCAACCGAACCGATCTCATTTCCGGTAAGAATCTGCGCTTCAAAAATATTAGGAGTCAGCACATCCGCCAATGGAAGAATCTCCTCGCGAAGCGTTTCAATCGCGGCATCATCAATCAACTTGTCACCGGACCGCGACACCATCACCGGATCGACAACTAGATTGGTGATTGGGCGATCACGCAATTCCTTTGCTACGGCTGTCATGATGGTCTCATTGAGCAACATCCCCAGCTTCGCACTACCCACACTAAAATCGTTCGTCACTGCGGCTATTTGAGCAATCACCGCTTCAGGCGGCAGAGCATCGACACGGCTAACTCCGGTTGTATTTTGAGCCGTAATACAAGTCAGGGCAGAGGTTCCATGGACACGATGGAATGAAAATGTCCGCAGGTCGGCCTGTATCCCGGCACCTCCGCCGCTATCGGATCCGGCAATCGTCAGTGCCACAGGAGTCATTGTTTCGTTCGATGCATTCATTGGTTTTACGTCGCCTTTTCAAACTGTTTCGTTAGCCGCGCAATTCGATCGGCAAGCTTTTCACTTGATAATTTCATCCGCAGCCGGTCGACCAAAATAGGAAACGCCAAAGGAGTTGGTTTGGGTGGCTGCTTAACGACCAGCTTTGCTTTCGACAATCTCCACATGGCTTCACTTAATCGCCGATGCTCCAGTTGGAGATCCAGCACTTCTCGTCTCGCTTGTTTGAGCAGCAAGTTTTCAGAATCATATTCTCGGAACACATCAAAAAACATATCACTCGAGGCCTGCAATTGACGCGACGACTTTCCTTGGCCAGGCAAACCGCCAAACACGAGCCCCGCGATTCTCGCGATGTCGCGAAACTGGCGTCGGTCGAGCTCTCCAGCGTTCATGCTTTTGTTGATCTGGTCTAACAGGTTGTTCGTGTCAAACAATCCACTCTCGATTGCTTTCTCAAGCGGAGGTTCGGTGGGAGAAAGTAATTCAATTCCGTAATCATTAATCGTCGTGGCAAACGTGATTGGCTGAAGTCGGCTCATCCGCCACGCCAGAATGGCCGCAAGTCCTTCATGAACCAACCGACCTTCAAACGGATAAACAAACATATGAAAGCCGTCTCGAGTCTTTACCTGCTCGATCAGAAGGGAATTCTCATCTGGTATTTCCGACCATTTCGACTGCAGCTCTAGCAGCGGCTTCACCGCTTTCATTTCAGGGCCACTGAATTTCCCACGTTTCGCATCTCCAAGTTTATCTCTAACCGCCTCGGAAAGTTCACTCGACAGTGGTAGCCGGCCTCCCGCCCATCGAGGCAGGGCTGCGACTTTCCCCTTGGCACGTTTAACCCAGGCGGTCATGTCTCGAATCATCACCAGCTTTAAAGTACGCCCGGCAAACAGAAAGTTATCACCCGGCTTGAGTTTCGAAACGAATCGCTCCTCAATTGTCCCGAGCCGCCCACCCTTGAGAAATTTGACCAGCACTTCCCGGTCACTTGAAATGGTCCCAATCGACATCCGATGCCGCTTGGCAATTTTATCATCGGAGATGATCAGTCCCTCTTCGGCTTCAACTACCCGTCTAAAATCGGGATAGGCCCGCAGACTCTCGCCCCCTCGCTGAACAAAGTCGAGCACCCATTGCCATTCGACTTCGGTTAAGTCCTGAAAGGCATTGGTTTGACGGACTTCATGAAACAGCGCTTCGGCATCCACATGAGTTCCTGCAGCAAGGGTAACGACATGCTGAACAAGAACATCGAGACTGCCCGTCAACGGAACACGTGACTCAATCCGATTTTGTTTGAGCGCATCTTTTGCAGCAGCTAATTCGATCAGTTCCAGCGCATGGGTTGGAACAAAAACGAGTTGACTTTTACCGCCAGGATAATGGCCACTCCGACCCGCCCGCTGCATCAGCCGCGCGATCCCTTTGGGACTGCCAACTTGCATGACCTGTTCGACTGGAAAGAAATCAACACCCAAATCGAGACTCGAGGTACAAACAACGCAGTGTAAATTCCCTGCGTCTAATTCCCGTTCAACCCACGCCCTTTTCCCACGATCCAAAGACCCGTGATGGAGACCAATCCTTCCGGCCCATTCAGGTTTCGCATGTAGAATCGCGGAATACCATTTCTCCGATTGCGATCGCGTGTTGGTAAAAATGAGCGAACTTCGTTTCGATTCAATCGCTTCGATCACCGCAGGCACCGACTTCAATCCCATATGACCCGCCCAAGGGAACCGCTCGATCGTCTTGGGAATCAAACTTTTCATCGACAATTTACGGCGGGCCGGCGCCTTGACCACCGTCGCTGGCACACCCCCCTGCTCTGCTGCGCAGCCAATGGCTGTTTGCATTGCCTGTTCGACGTTGCCAATCGTTGCGGACACTGCCCACGTTCGCGCGCTGGGGCTTAATGACCTCAATCGCGACAATCCAAGTTCGGCTTGAACGCCCCGCTTGGTTCCCATCAACTCATGCCACTCGTCGAGCACGATCAATTTCAAACTCGAAAATTGAGACTGCGTTTTTGGATACGAAAGTAAAATCGAAAGACTCTCGGGAGTCGTAATCAGGCAGCTTGGCAATCGATTCTTCTGTTTCGTTTTGACGGAACTGGACGTATCACTCGTCCGCCGCTCAACCAACCACGGTAATCCCAAATCACTCACAGGCTCTTGTAGAGCGAGCAGTGTATCGGCGGCGAGTGCTCGAAGGGGCGTCAGCCAGATGACCTGAATCGACTCAAAATTGTTCCGATTGACTCGCTTCGTTTTCCGCTGGGCTTTCTCCGTTTTAGCTTGCAACTCGCCGGCGACCTGCTGCTCGTACCAGGACGCGATCGCTCCCAACCAAATCGCCAACGTCTTTCCAGTTCCGGTCGGACTGTGGAGGATGCCATTATCGCCGGCAACGATCGACTTCCAGACCTCCCGTTGAAACGGGAACGGTTTTCGCTCTTTGGAATTCATCCACCGCGATACACGCCGGATGCCAGAGGCTTTCGATTTGGAGACGGTGGTACTCAATTTTCGCCCGAGCGTTAGTGGTTTCAGTTATTTTGTCTGGTTATTCAGTCGCAGATTTTGCTGCTTAATCGTCCTCAAGCATCGCCACGATCGTTTCGAGTCGATCTGCATCCGCCGGTTTCTTATCGTGACGCCAACGGCTAATCCGGGGAAATCGAACCGCCACTCCGGACTTGTGGCGGGTGGATCGTTGGATGTTCTCAAATGCCAATTCGAACACCAGCTCCGGCGTTACGCTTCGCACGGGCCCAAATTTCTCGTTGGTATTTTTACGAACAAATTTGTCAACCTTCCGCATTTCTGCATCGGTCAGACCCGAATAGGCTTTTGCGAACGGCACCAGCCCCTCCTCTTTCCACACTGCAAATGTGTAGTCCGAATATAGATTGGCCCGACGTCCGTGTCCCCGCTGCGCGTAGATCAACACTGCGTCGATCGTGTAAGGATCAACCTTCCACTTCCACCAATCACCAACAGGACGCCCAACTTGATATTTCGAATCCGCACGTTTGAGCATCAATCCCTCGGCCCGCATCGCTTTACTCGACTCGCGAGCCGTTGCCAGACTTTTCCATTCTCGAATTGACTCCGTAAGAACCTTGGGAGGCTCTTGAATTGCCGCCGACGGAAGATCCTCTAAAACTTCATGCAAGCGAGTTTGCCGATCGGTAAGCGGCAATTCGCGAATATCCTCCCCGGCATGTTCAATGAGATCAAACGCCAGCAACACGACTGGAACTTCGGTGAGTAATTTCTTGCCAAGCTTTTTTCTTCCAAGCCGGCGTTGTAATTGGTTGAAGGCAAGCGGTCGTCCCTCGGTTTCATCCCAGCCGAGAATTTCTCCATCGAGTACCGTCCCGTCCGGCAATTCGCTGGCGGCCGATTCAACTTCTGGAAATTGATCGGTCACTAAATCCTCTCCGCGTGACCAGATGAACGTCTGGCCCTCACGGCGAATGACTTGAGCGCGGATGCCATCCCATTTCCATTCGGCAACCCAGTCACTGACTTCGCCAAGCGATGCTGGTTCATCTTTAAGTGGATTGGCAAGAAAGAAAGGATACGGCTTGCTGATTGCCGTTTCGTTCTCATCCGGATCAACAAGCTCTTCATAAAACTCGGTCGTCGGCTCCCAATGCCCCATCAGTCGATGTGTGATCGTTGCTGCATCGATACCGGTGTGCTTGGCAAGAGCTCGAATGACCAGTCGTTTGGAAACGCCCACCCGGAATCCACCCATCATCAGCTTCCCAAGCACAAACCGCTCACGTTGGTCAAACTGTTGCCAGAGTTTGACAACGCTTTGCCGGAGACCTTCCTCTTCCATCTCTCGAAGAGGCATCAATTGATTTTCGATTAAGGATTGAAGCGAAGGCGCAGCTTCACCTGGGGCTGGTTGCTTCGGCGGTAAAACAAGCGATATTGTTTCCGCCAAATCGCCAACGCGATCGTAACATTCCTCGAACAGCCATGGAGACATCCCAGCCACTTCGGTTGCCCACTGACGCAAGAGCCCCGTTTTCACCAGCCGTTTGATGCGACTGCCGGTCAAAAAATAGACCGCCCAGATTGCATCTTTTGGAGCCGCCTGACGAAAGTACGCTTCCAATGCCACAACCTTTTCGGTGGTCTTGGTCGTCGAATCAAGTCGCCAGTAGAGTTCGCAAAAATCTCTCATGATTTGGTGATTGGAATTTTGAGCCAAAGTGCAGGCGGTCTCGCCGCCAGTCTCAGCTCGCTGGTTCCGTATCTCCCTCCAATTGCTCACCCGTGAATTCTGTTTCGACGACCTTGGCGTTGAATCCTTGCTCTCTTAAATAACGAACCACAACATCCGAATAGCCGTGCGTCACCCAAATGTTTTCCGCCTCGGTTTCATGGATCGTTTGCATCAAATCAGCCCAGTCGACATGGTCCGATAGAATAAATCCAGCATCCATTGAACGACGTCGGCGCGTTCCCCGGATCTGCATCCACCCCGACGCCATCGCCACACTCAGCTTGCCAAACTTTTTTGCCCATGGCCCACCAACGGCCGCCGGCGGGGCAACGACTAGCGACTGGCTCCAATCAATTTCCTTAGGATCGACCTCACCAACAAAGGTGGTTTCAGGCAACGCGACGCCCGCCTCCCGATACCCCGCGTTTAGTTTTTCAACCGCACCGTGCGTATAGATTGGACCGATCGACGCATCAATCCCTGACAGCAATCGCTGAGCCTTGCCGAGCGAGTACGCGAGCAAGATGCTGGTTTTGCCAGAACTTTGACTCGACTTCCACCACTGGTTAATCCCATCGAAAACAGTTTGCGGATCGGGCCAGCGATAGATGGGCAGGCCGAACGTCGATTCGGTAATAAAAGTATTGCAGCGGACAGGCTCAAACGGCTGACATGTTGGATCGGGATTACGTTTGTAGTCACCCGAAACCACGATCGAGTAACCCGCTTTCTCAATCTTAACTTGAGCTGATCCGAGAATGTGACCGGCAGGATAAAATGTGACCTGCACGCCATTGATGGTTTGCGACTGACCAAGGGGTTGAAATCGGAGGTCTGCCTTCTCACCCATTCTTATTCGCAACACCTCAGCGCCGGTATCGGCTGCTAAATATTTTTTTGACCCCCAACGTGCATGATCGGCATGGGCGTGCGTGATGACTGCGTGGTCGACAGCTCGCCAAGGATCTACATAGAAATTCCCTTGCTCGCAAAAGAGCCCTTTGGGGGTCATGGTTAGTAGATCATTGCTCAGGGCCATTTTTGTTGGTTGAAAGGAATATTCCTAATCCTTCCTCTTCTCAGTAACGAGATGTTAATTTGCCGGGTAATCAATGGCAGGCTGGATCTAACCGAAATCCCAAGACCTTTGCAACGGTGGCCTGTACACCTCAGAGACTTTCGGTTTTACTAAAGAAATGTCCTTATCCCTCTCCACAGAATTTGAGATCGAGTGTGCCGGTGAACCCGTAATTCTACGAGGTGATGGCACCGTGTTGATTCCAGGCTTCAATGCACTGCTCGTTGCCGATTTGCACTTAGGGAAGTCAGCTTCGTTTCGTGCTGGGGGCGTTCCCGTCCCCGAGGGCGTCGATCAAACCACCCTTGAAAACTTGACGGTCGCACTGGAAACAACCGCCGCTTCGCAAGTTTTTTTTCTGGGCGACCTCATCCATGATCGCGATTCGATGACACCCACTTTAATTGCCAAGTTTACTCATTGGCGTGAGGTGCATTCCAAAATCGACATGACGCTTGTCCGAGGCAACCACGACCGCCACGTTCGACAATTCCCGGAATCATGGTTGCTGCACGAGACAACTTCGTCGTTCATTGGTCCATTTCAATTGCTTCACGAAACCTCCAATTCCCTTCCATCCCAACAGGTCAAAAGCAACGGCGAATCAGTCTCGTTCCAATTCGGCGGGCATTGGCATCCTGTCGTTTTGGTTGGTCGAGGTGCAGACAGAATGCGTTTGCCTTGTTTTGTCGTAAGCCAACATTACATCACCCTCCCAGCCTTCGGGCCGTTCAAGGGGGGAATGAAACAAAACGCAAGCAAGTCAGTCGACTTTTTCCCCATCTGCGATGGCAAAATCTGGCAAGCCTGACCTTGATAGCGGGATAAACTGACAAATCCCTTCCCCTATTTATCAGCGTCCTGAAACCAGCCTTCCAAACCAATGCATGGAATGCTAAAAGCCATCATGCGCACGCTTCTCATTATGATAATTCTCCTCTCATCCAGCGCTGGTTGTTCGCTATTCAATCCTCGCTATGCCATGGATGATCCCGTCTATGCAAAAAAATACGCCAAGCGAGCAGACCCCGGTGACTTTTTTGGGAAACTAAAACAAGCCACCGACGCCCGCCACAACGACAAACAAGTTGGCTGGCTAGTCGGCGGCGGCACTCAGGTAAATTCAAATTCCTTTGACACACTGGGAACCTTGGAATTAGGTCGCGAGGTATACGACACGAGTTATCTATCTCATCGTGTATCACTAAGCGGTCTCGTGGGAGACAATACTTCCGCGTTCGGAGCTGAGGCAGGCGTACGTCTGCAAACCCCAACTCGTTTGGCTCCCTTCGTTGGCGTTGGCGGATTTGGAGGCATCCGAACAATCGATGCCGTTACGCTGGGTCTAGATGCCTGGAATGACTCCAACAATCCACTTGACCTTTTGGAGGACGAACCAATAACTGAATCGGTCAACGGCCTAGCCACTTTCTATCCGGAGGTAGGTGCTCATTTCTGGATTGACGGTAACATTCGGGTATCGGGTTTTGGCCGCTACACGATCACGTCCGAGGGCCGAGATTATGACGACTGGATGGTCGGTGGGCAGCTCACCCTATTTGGCCGCTAAATTAGGCCGCCAATGACGCCGCCATCACAACCGGCGATTGAATTACAACAACATTCAATCAAATGATATTTCATCCATTTCCGTAGGGGGATTCTCAAGATCCAGGTCAACCGGAAACTCTCGATCATCAACCGTACCGAATATTCCATCGGCACCTTGATGCTTGATCAGCATTTCAGTTTCGGAAACCTTCGTTACGTTCATCATTTCCGCTTCGTCTTCGTCGAGTAGCAGCTCCACACACTCAACCTCAGCCGGTGCTCTATCATTTTCTAAGTAGAAGCTACGAATCTTAATTTCAACGACTCTGGCTTGGTTAGCAACTTGCACTTCAGCAGCGAGCGCCGAGGCTCCGGCAACTCCAACTCCCACGGCCGCCGCACCTACGAAAAAAAATGGGATGATAAACAAGACCAAAACCAATAGAAACTGGAAGCCTGTCACTAAACTGATAACCAAGCCGGCAATCGCAAAAGCAGCTGGCTGCCGGAACATTCCAATCAACGAACAAGTAAAGCTAATTGGAAACAGCAGCCCTCCACACATGACCAAAGATACTAACGAGGTCACAAAACCGATCATGCCGATCGGATTGGATTGGGGATTCTGCACAACAACTTGCGTGTACTGAGGGTAGCCTTGGTTTTGCGGTGGTTTACCAAATTCACTCATCAGATTTCTTTCTTTAGAGAAGGTCGTCAAGCCGGAGACTGGACGGTTCATTTCTTTAACAGCTCAAGCACGCCGCTAGACATAGTCACGATCCCGGTCATCAGACTTGGCTCCACGTTCGGGGCAAACTCTGCCGAGTGTAAAGACGGAGGGGCAATCTGATTCGTTTCGTAATACTCAAGTTTCCGTGGTTCTACAACGCCAAGAAAATACATCAAACTTGGCACTCCCGCACGACCGTATTGGCTAAAATCTTCACCGCCCATCACAGGCTCCGCATCAAGTACATTCTTCGCTCCAATCGCCCCTTCGAATACCTTTTTCATTTTTGCTGTTAGTTCAGCATCGTTAGAGAGGGAAGGCGTTCCTTCAGAGATCTTGATCTCCGGTTCTTTCGCTCCCGCACTGATCGCGGCCGCCCTTGCCTTTCGCTTGATTCCGTTAAGTAACAACTGCCGTACTTCTTCGGAATAGCTGCGCACCGTCAACTGAAGTTTACAGCTATCTGAAATGATATTGTGTTTCGTACCCGCGTGAATTGAACCGACGGTTACCACCCCGGCCTCAATCGGTTTCACTTCGCGGGAAACCAACGTCTGCAAATCGACGACAAGCTTCGCCGCCTGAACAATTGGGTCAATCGTGGTGTGAGGATAGGCTCCGTGCCCACCCCGCCCAAAGACTTCGATATCAACACTATCGACGTTCGCCATTGCGTAACCAGGCCTCACCGAAACAGAACCGCTGGGGGTTACTGAATTACAGTGCAACGCTAACGCATAATCAGGTTTGGGGAATTTTTCAAACAGACCATCGTCAAGCATCGCCACCGCCCCCATCCCTCGCTCTTCAGCGGGCTGACCGATGAACATGACGGTCCCCTGCCATTTGTCTTGATTGGCAGCTAAAAACCGGGCGACTCCAACAAGCGTTGTCATATGAATATCATGACCACAGGCATGCATCACGCCAACAGTGTTTCCCTCAGCGTCAACCGTTGTGACCTTGGATGCGTAAGGAACATCCGTCGCCTCGGCCACAGGCAACGCATCGAGATCCGTGCGAACCATGACAGTCGGCCCGTCGCCATTTTTCATCAATCCCACAACGCCAAATCCACCAACATTTTCGGTAACCACGGCTCCCACTGACTTCAATTCCGAAGCCAATTTGGCGGCCGTTTCTTTTTCATGAAACGATAACTCTGGTGTCTTGTGGAAATGAACGTACAACTTAACGAGATCGTTTAAATTTCCTTTGACCCATTGCGAGGGCTCTTGAGCATTCGCGACTTGGGAACACATAAAAGCATAGAGAAACAGAAAAAAGAGGGGCTTGTACATCGTTACATCTCGAGCGAAAGGAGTGGCTAGTGGCCTCATTGCCGGAAGGAATAAGCCTATGTTCTAACCCGTTCTTGGCTGTTTTCCCAGTCGCTGAATCCGCTGGCTCCAAGGATGCACCTATTTCCAAAAACTGTCCGTCTCTTGGTTACCTATGCCACCAAAAATGAACCCTTCCTTTGACTTCCCCAGACGGATGGTGCTACCATCTACGATCTGAAAATCTCACGTTCACTACCTCACGACCACCGAACCACTCTGGGCATCAAATTATGTCTCTGCCAACTTCCCCTTCTCGTTTTCTAAATCTTGCTAGTTTCCTGCTAGTTCTCCCTGCATTATTTTTTGCAACCAATGTGAATGCAAATATGTACCAGGAAGACTTTCAGATTGGCGACGTCGTCGAGTTTGATTTCCTTGGGCAGACTTATCAGGCGGAAATTTTCGATTTCACAGGAACGGGTTGGCCCAAAGTCAAGTTTGAGTACCGTGGAAAATTAACAGAGAGATTTTTCCCTCCTTCGCGGATAAAGCTAGTTGAGTCGGCGAAAGAAAAATTAGCAGGCCAGAACATGTCACCTCCTGCTGAAGTACGTAAATGGACCGACTCGACTGGTTCCTTCTCAGTCAATGCAAAACTAGTTAGCAACGAAGATGGCAACATTAAATTAGAAAAAGAGGATGGCCGCGTCATCACCTTGCCACTCGCGAAATTGAGCGATGAAGATCAAACCTATCTCGAAGAACTCAAAAAACAAAACAGTGCAGCCAATCCATTTGCGGGCGGTGATATGAAAGCGCCTGCGAAATCCACCGGCATCTCCGATTCGAAACCGTCTACACCAAAAATTGAACCTATCAGTCCAAATTTTCAGACCAACGAAAAAGTACTATCTGATAACGGCAAATGGGCCGTCCAACCTGACTCAGCAAACCAGGCTAATCCAAGTCAAAAAGTCATTAACTTCAAAAGTGGTTTTACAAAACATGAATTCCACAATCGTCTTTCAGGTGTAAAGCTGACCAATGACGGGGAAATGCTAATTGCTGCTATCACGAATCCATTTGAGAATGGAACCGAACTTTTAATAGCAGATTTGAAAACCGCAAAATCTAATCCTCCGCTGCGAATCGACTCAAAAGACCAAACTCTCCTCGCCGCTACTGCAAAACAAGCCGTCACTTATAAAAAAGGAAGCGGTCGAACGGCAGGTGAAATTTCGTTTTGGGAATTAGGCGACGAGGCGCGCCAAACAGCAGCATGGAAAGCAGCCAGTTTTTTTGATCGAGATGGGTTGGCACCGACTTTTGGCCAGTTCATCGATGAGAACCGTTTGCTCACAGCTGGCCGACGTGTCACTCTCTGGAACTGCGAATCAGCGACCGCGGAATACTCTTATACGATTTCAGACACAACTCAACCAGCGATAAGTTCCACCGGAAAGCAAGTCGCAATTGCGTCAGGGAAATCGGTTTACATTATCAACGTTGACGATGGTACAGTGTTAGGAAAAATCGAACCGCCAACCGCCACGAAACTCATGGCTTTTTCTCCAAACGGAGAACAGCTTGCAGGAATCAACAGCATCAGTGGCGAAATTTGGACATGGAACCTGTCCGACAACCAGCTCAGCCAAGAATTCTCCGCGCCTCCAAGATCAACCAAATCAATTGACTGGGTAGGCGAAGAGTACCTGTTGATTGACGATATCTATCTGATGGACGTCCGGTTACGGGCCGTCGTTTGGATCTACGAATCGAATGGCGGAACCGTAGTCAATTCCAACGATGGTCGATTTTGGTTCGCTGGGAAAACAAAAATATCACCCATTTCACTCCCCGGCACAAACCTCACCAAACGAACAGAAAATCTCAAGCCAGATGAATTATTGGTGCTCGGCCCCGACTCAAAGGTTTCCCTCGAATTTAATTTACCGTTTAAAGGAAATGAACAAGATAAAATTCGCACTCGGATTACGACAACACTTAACAAGAACGGTGTGGCAGTTCAAAACAATGCAGACCTTCAATTGGTTTTTAAAATTGTCAAAGGGGAACCGCAAAAGGCAGAGATGTCCTCGATCACCGATCCCTTCGGTCGTCGTGGAACCGAGTCAATTAAGTACACACCTCAAATCGGCTCGGTGACTCTTGTTAAAAACGGAAATCGCGTTTGGCAGAAAAGCCGCCAATTCGGCCCGATGGGAATGATTCAATTGAAGCGTGGTGAGTCAGCTCAAGCGGCAGCGAAACGTTTGTGCAAACCCGATCCCTCCTTTTTTGAATCCATTGCTCTTCCCAAATATATTGGCCAGCTACCAGGTGGAAAACCTCTCGGGCGATCTAAGATATCAGAGCAAGGCGTTAATTAAAGAAATTGTTCTCAAACTTCTCTGCTATTTAATCGCAAGAAGCACATAAACCAAAAACGTTAGCGAAGCTCCTTCTCGCTCGCTAAATGGCCTGCTTGATGTTTCAATTTTTCATCAAACCCAACGGTTTGGGGGAAACTCAATTTCTTCGACCTAAGCATACTTTTCGGGTATTATAAAACGCTTAGCGAAAACGACACTTATCTTTCGCGCACCCAATCGCAAGGCGTGCGCGGCAAACCGAGGAACCTCCGTCTATGAGAACGTTTTTATCCAGCATAATTTTTGGCAGCCTGATTGCCCTGACACTGGGAACGCCAATTGGTTTGCTCGGACAGGCAAAACCAAATGACGATGTACTGCTTACCGACGTTGGGCAAAAACTTCAGACAGAATATGCTGCCGAGCTTGAGAAACTACAGGATCAACTCGCTGCCCAACTGCCACAATCCGGTAAAGCAAAGGCCGCGGAACTGAGTAAATTTCTCTCTAGCGATTCCCTCGACGACAAGTTCGCCAAATTCGTCGTGATGCACGAAGCAACTCCCGAAGGATTGGCGAAATTCGCTCAACAAGGAAAACAACAAAAAGCCCTCGTTGAAAAATTGCTTGGAGATGCCGAGCTGATGACACAAATGCTGGTTGCAGATGAAGCCAATGCCAAACGACAAGGCCGAGGTTATGGCGCTCCCGAGTACGGACCAGCCATGCAAATTTATACTGACATTCAAAAAGGGAGCATGAAGGCAACCAGCGGCGTTCTACATCGACTGGCACTCGCAATCAGCCTTGAGCATGCGGTTCCTATCACCCAAACCAATCCTGTCGACCAACCCAATGCACCCCCAACAGTCGATCCGGTCAAGCGTTACTTTCACTATGAAAAGGCGTTTGAAAATGGCGAACTCGACCCCGCGTTCGAAAGATTAAGCACGTGGGAACTCCGCATGGTCGTTAACGGCGATGAACCTGATGAGACGTTGGCATGGGGTCGTAAAATGCTTCGAAACTATCGCCCCGATCACATCTACAATGACAACTACGGTTGGCGTTACGTAAGCCTGGTTGGCTCCGATGTCAAATATGGTTCCGGGGACGTTAAGTACGATCGGCCTGAGCTTCAAAAGTATCAAAACATTTTGATGAATGGTGGAGTTTGCGGGCGGCGGGCATTTATTGGCCGCTTCATTTTGCGAGCCTTCGGAATCCCGACAACCGCCCGGCCAAGTCGCGGACATGCCGCGCTTGCTCATTGGACGCCCGCAGGTTGGGTCGTCAACCTAGGTGGCGGCTGGGGAGCTGGCTGGACGAGCACTCGCTATCGAAGTGATCTCGATTTCCTCGCCAGCACGCAGGCCCGAACCAAGAAAAAAGAATACCTTCAAGTGAAACGTGCTCAGTGGGCCGGAGATGTCTCTGGGGAAAAACGAACCTACGGAGAACACGAAGAAAACCCTGAGTTTTGGAACGACCTAGCTCTTAAAACACAACGGGCTATTATCGAAAATGGAACGGCAGTAACGCTCGACGCACTCGGAGAGGACTTAGGCGAATCTAATGAACCAACCGTTGCAGAGAAAGTTATCGCTTCACCGGTCTCACCAGAAGACAGAAAGATCAATTACAGCAGCAATCTCATCTCCATCCCGGCTGCGGCCTACAGTAAACCATCGGGCAACACTCGCGACGTGTTAGCTATGAAAAGCTTCGGTGGCGGATTGCAAGTCTTCCTGCCTCGCTTCTTTCCAAAAGGAACCACAATCATGCGGGGCGGTACCTGGAAGGGAGACGCCAATGCATGCTCGTCTGGATTCCGCATGCTCAGTGGTGGCTACGGCCGCTATGAAAACTGGGGTCTCCGGGCTGCGGTGTCACACAGTGGAGGTAACGCTCCAAGTGAACTAACGCTCGACCTTGGCGATGGTGTGAAGATGGAAATGGTCTACATCAAGCCAGGTAGTTTCGTGATGGGTGGTGAAAGTACCAAAGACGGTCGATTCGAATGTGTCGAAGTTCCCAAACACGAGGTATCCATCACAAAAGGGTTTTACCTCGGAAAATACGAAGTCACACAAGCACAATACCAGGCTCTGATGGGATCCAACCCTAGTCGATCGACCAAAAACCCTGAATGCCCAGTGGATAATGTCGCTGCACCAGACGCAATAACGTTCTGTGGCAAACTTGCGGAAGTCACCGGACGAGACGCGCGACTTCCCACCGAAGCGGAATGGGAATATGCCAGCCGCGCGGGCCGAAATTCGAAATGGTTCTTCGGCGATGATCCTACAAAAATGGATGCGTTTGCCTGGTCTAAAACCAACGCCGGTGGCAAGTCTCATCCCGTGGGTGAAAAGAAACCCAACCCTTGGGGACTGTATGATATTTACGGCAATGTCTGTGAGAGAATTTCAGACACCTATGTTCGAAACTACTATTCTATCAGCCCCAAAGAAGATCCGACCGGACCAAGCCAAGGCACTACCTCACGTTTTGAGTATCAGGTCAACGCACCTAAATCAGGTAAGTACGCCCTCAAAGCAAGAGTCGTTACAGCTAATTATGACCAACGACTCAACGTCCGAGTCAACGATAGTGCTGACGAATTGGTTTTAGAAATGCCATTCACTGAAGGTGACTGGAAGGAATCCGGTGAGATCATGCTTACCCTAAAAGAGGGCGAGAACACTTTGCAGTTCTCACGCAACCAACCTCCGCAATACGGGGTAGCCATCAAGGACTTCACACTCACTCCAGTCAAGTAAGTGTTTCGATCAAGCGTCCCTAAGCTGATTTTTCTAAAATCGGCTAGGGACGCATTTTCAAATCAAGTCGCCGAAACGCAAGGCAGCCCGCCAGCGTAAATTCAGTCGAAGATTAAGAATCCTGTTGGCCGATCACGGTATCGGCAAGCGCGCGACCAAGATCACCTTCGACAACCAAACCGGCAAAATCAACAGGGCCGGGATTGAATTGAAGTCGAAGCACGTCTTCGGCTCTTCGTTCATCGTCTACCTTCCGAAACCGCGGACCGACGCCCGCCAGCCGCAGACCTTCCGACAGCAGCTGCACAGTCAGATGGCTGCAACCCGGGTCGTCGATTGGTAAATCAACAAAAACCGTGGCCGCGGAAGCCGAAGTTTCCATCGCCTTAATTGCAGCCCAAATACCATCAAAGGCGCCACTGGTAATTTGATCAAGCGTTACCCAAGCAACTCCTCGAGCGGGATCAAACCGCGTGCTGATCGCCGAGTGGCCGCCAACAGGAGCATCCTGATTGGTCTCAAAATTGACCTCTCGTTGGCGTGCCTGATAAAGCGGCGCGAGGACCGGCACAAGTTCTGCCGGAACAAATGCGCGAAGCAATGGCTCCTCAATAATTGGATCCCAATATAAAAAACAGGAGTGACGTGCGTTGTGCCCAGCATCTTCGCTTTCACCGGCAACCCCGCCACGAAGCGAGGCGTTCGCCGGTGTTGTTCCCAGACAGAGTCCCGTCGGCGTGGAACCAAACTTGAGATTCATGCGTTGACTGATTGGGTGACGCGCTGTCGGTTGACTCCAGATGCCTAGCAACCCGATCTTAGCACCTGCTTTTTCAACTGCCGCCCGCATGGGTTTCATCAAACCATGCCCACGATGCCGATGATCAATCACGGCCTGCCCCGCCTCGCCAATGGGCCCGAGGTTCGGTCGTTCCAACGCATAATGCCCGACAACATCTCCGGCAGGAGACTCACAAATGATCGAGTGCAGCCGCCCCTCGCGATTTAATAAATCAATTCGATCGGGAACGTACAAATCAGAGTTGGGATATGATCGTCCGTAGGCTTCGTAAATGCGACGGGCAACTTCCAACCCATCGCCTTGCTGATAATCCCGAATCCGGTATTCGCCTGTCATGTCTGAAGGCGCGGTATCGGCGTGAGCGTTTTCCGCCTCTTCACGATCCAAACGATGACGAACATCTTCGAGAACCTCAATCGACGCATGATCCCGTTTCACACGGAGATGGAGTTCGGATCCCTCATGTCCTTTCTGAACCCACCATAGCCGATCGAAAATTGTGTTCGGACGAATTCGATCAGTAATATCTCCACCGGCACCTTCATTAAGATCACCGCCAAGTGGAATCCCGTGCTCGAGAATTCTAAATTCGAGCGCATGGGAATCGATCGTCACACCGATTTCCAACGGAACAATTGCATCTCCCTGATGCGATAGTGTCCGTTCGACTAACTCCACACCGCAAAGAAACGCAGCTAACAGGTCATCGCGACGCTTTCCAGTGAACTCCGCTAAACCAAGTGCGCGACTGGCAAAATCTTCGACCAACGGTGCCAACTCAGGCAAACCAGGAAGATCAAGTCTAAGCTTAATTTCATCGGGCGTATTCATCTAATAATATTTCTCGGCGTGGATTTAGACGTGACTGAAATGCACCTCCGCAAGCGATCGCTTAACATTCAAATGAAACTGCAAATGAGTCGCTAAGTTGGCCGATCATAATTCAACATCACCCATGCGTGTGCCAATCCGATTGTAACACGAATTAGTGGACGCACATCATCCAGAACGCTACCAAGGCCGGTTTCCATTTAAAGGGATGGGAACCACTGGCCTGGCAGAACAACAATCACGCCACCGAAGAAACCCAATTAATTAAGGATGTAAATCCTGTTGCTCGATGATCTCTTCGGACTCTTCTGAATCGAGAATCTCCAAATCCTTTTCATCGAAAAACCGCCCCAGTGACATTCGAAAAGGAACCAGCAACGCGATTAACAAGGGGAATAAAATTCCCAACGGGAAACCTTGAATCTTGGTAGTTTTCAACAACCACAAGGAAACGAGACCTCCAAACTGAAGTGCTGTAAACCAATGAATCGTTCGCATTGGCACTGTTCTGATGTAGTGAGTTCTCGGATAGAGGGCGGGGTCGGTTACCCACAAACGAACTCGATCAAAAAAGTCATTCCCACCCAGAGTGGCGAAACCCATGTACAAGAATAGACCGAACAGAACAGCATTGGGTATTAGATTCACCAACGGCAACAACAATAGCGATCCGCCGATTAGCAAATGAACCAACAACGCTGACACACGGTTCTCTCTAACTTCTTTGATGCGTTCTCGCCGTTCACCGTCTTCTTTCACCACTTCCGTCGTTGCTAAACTTTTGACGTGGTTAAGTGCATGGACGGTCGCGGCAACCATCCAAGGCAGCCCGAACAGTGATCCGACCAAAGTAATGGCACCCACAACAAACAGATCCAGATGATAACCAGCTCCTTTTTTCAATTTGTTACCGGGAGTATTCACCAACCGCGTCGTAATATTCTGGTCCAGGTAGAGCAAAATGGTCGCCATGATCGCTGGAATGATGGAGGCAAACCAAACCCAAACGGGCACGGAAAACAAATCAACAAACCACCTACGTTCCATGGATGGCCCAAAGGAATCCGGGACACCAGCCGTTTTTAATCCAACACCTTCAGTCGTTCCGATATTCCACACTGACCCAAAGATATCCACCTTCGCTGAAAGTGCACCAAAATAAACCGCCACAACCGTCATTGCACCGATCGCAAGAGATGGCCCAAAGTCGGCCAGGAATTCACGAACGGACCAACGCAGATAATGGCTGTTCCGAAACGCGCGTAGATTCCTCGCGATAGCGAATGTACCCAACGCTAAGATGAGAGTCAGAAACGCAGTATCCAGCGACACACTGGCCTGCCCGGGCAAAGGTTCGGTAAATGAATGGTAAACGTCTTTTACAGCTTCATAGATAAAGATGACCGCGACCAGCGCTGCAAAAATTTCATCGGTGAACCGGGTAAAATATTTCATCAGATAACTAAGATCCGTCACCGCACACAACAGCAACAGCAGGCCAGACCAAAGTCCAACCCACGCGTAAGTTGGCAAAAATGGAATTTCAAGTGCCTTACATGCCATGTAGAGCAGGCCCGTAAAAATCACGATCGGCCCTGTTCCTCCTAAAATGGTCAAGGGCTGACCAGAAAATATCGCGAACAGGACTCCGCCAATCGCGGTCACCATCAACATTTCCGTGGTGCCAATTTCGCCTCCCGTCGCAACTGCCGTCAGCAATCCAAATGCCACCGCGTTAGCCAAGCAGGCAAAATACATAAAAATCGTGGAGGCGATTACTTTGGGGTTCAATCCTGCTTTGTAATCGTCCAGGTAATAGGGCTTCCGTCGATTAATATCATCAATCAACCCACCACAAAATCTCCCCGTACGTTCTAAACCTTGATTTGACATAATGTACGCAATCTCCAATTCGAAACCGGTGCTGCCATAGAAAATGGCATCGCAATCCGCAAGAACGACGAGACGCCTTAGAAACAACTAAGCAAAGGCTTCTTAAACGCGCGGCGCGCAAAAGAGCTAACTGTCGTATTAAAGAACTGGAGTCTCTGTTAAGTAATCAGAGGGGCAAGAATGCCATTACTGAATCGATGCCCTTTGGGGGTATGTACCACCGGCCTAAAAAGAAATCGGTCGGCTACCGGTTTATTCACAAACAGCAAGAAATAGTTTTTCAGAACTGATTTCCGCCTGCGAACAACTACCGCTTCTTCAACTTCAAATTCGATTTCTTCAACAGGCCTCGAACTTGACCCACCAACTTCAATCACGCACCAAGTGCAAGATCCCAGTAGTACTGAAAACAGTAGCGGGGTCAAAATGAATAATTTAAAAGTGGGCAGGTGAGTCTTCATAAGGCCAGCAATGTAGAAAGCAGCCAGTAAACGACACCAAGACTAATCTTGTTCGACCATCAAATCGTAACGGATCAAAACCCAATGTACCAATTTTTCTAGTAATTAATGAACTAGCGACCAAAACCCGAGCAGACAACTCGTCACTGGCAAACATAATGACTTTAATAGTCACGACCGGACCAACTCCTCAAAACTGATCGCTGCCAGGCTTCAAGTGCAAGTAGCATTTCGGCCACTCGCTCAGGATCATCGCCACTGAGATCATTCTGTTCCATTGGATCATTTTTTAAATGATAGAGTTCAGTTTTTACTTTTCCATTTTTCTCAATTCGATGCAACTTCCAAGGCCATGAATTCCAAGCCGCGTGACCGTGGAGGTCGTTCTGATCGCGTTCTGGATACTCATTGACGTTCTTCAACAGACGCCTTGGAAATGGATTTGGCTCGCCCTTCTCCTCCGCTTCCATTAGCGCCTTGATTATTCTGTCGCTCCATGTCGATTCGCCATTTTGATACCCGTGCCAAAACCCCATCGCCGGGTGCTTCGACGACTTACCATCTAGGATTGGAGCGAGATCGATTCCATCCAGCTGTGGTTGGGGAGAAACTTTCGCTCCTGCAATTTCAACCAACGTTGGATAAAGATCGCTTGTAAACGCGGGCGTCTCAATGACGTTAGATTCATAGCGATCAGGCCACTGAAAGATCGCCGGAACCCGCAAGCCGCCTTCATAGATACTTCCCTTCTTCTCTCGCCCGCCGGAAGACTCTCGAACAAGACCTCCGTTGTCACTCAAATAAATGAACAATGTATTTTTTTCGATCCCAAGATTACGCAAGGCTGTTTGCAACTTTCCAACCTGCTGATCAAGTAGCGTGATCTCTCGAAAATAGCCGGGCTTGCTGGTCGACTCGTCGTTATAGAGCTTGCCCGCATTCGCGAGACCCTCGGGTATCTCTTCCTGGGGGTCATGAGGCGACGGGAACCAGGTTACGGTGAACATCGGTCGGTCATCGCTGCAATGACGCTTTAGAAAATCGATCGTCGCATCCATGCTGATCACCGTACCGGCACCTTTAATACGTTCGTATTTCCCATTGCGACTTAGGTACGGATCGTTATCAAAAAAGTTGAGCCCCGAAAGCCATTCGTCAAAACCGGCACCTCCAGGATTGGTGGGACTCTCTGGCTGAACCGAACCAATGTGCCATTTCCCAAAATGACCGGTCACATAACCGGACGCCTTCAAAGCCTCTGCAATAGTCCGTTCAGCAGGCCGCATGTAGTGACCGTGGTTGGGAACATTCGTGCGAAACGGATGGCGACCGGTCATGAAGCTGGCACGTGTCGGAGAACAAACTGGAGCACTCGCATAAAATCGATTAAAAACAACACCCGACTCCGCCATCGCATCGAGATGTGGCGTCTTCACAAAGGGGTGGCCCGTGAACCCAGTGTCACCATAGCCGTGATCATCCGCCATAATAATTACGATATTTGGACGTTCGTCGGCGACGCTAGTTGCCGCAAGAAGCAACACGAAAGCTGCAATGATCGTTTTCATATTTCATACTTGGAAAGTGAATGGTCGATAATCTGAAAGATGCGATCATTATTCAAATTAGTCGGCAACAATTTGCTCACCGCCACCAAATCCGATTACCTAATATCAATTAAGTAATATCGAACCCATCATCATGATCACCATCTACTGACGGTTGATTGTAACGACTCGCGTTATCCACTTGTGGAGACATCTTGGATCTTGCCGTATTTTTCATTCCAAAATTTTGAGGAGTATCTCGGCGTTTTGAGGCCAACAAACCAGCCGCTCCACCTAAAATCGCCAACCCGCCGCCGAACAAGGTGAAGCCAGCTCCGAGTGCAACCAGCAATCCAACAACCCCAAAAATGGACCCAAGTATCAGAACAAAATAACTACTCCACGTTGTACCCGGTTCAATGACACACTCATCTGGCGACTCCGGAGAATAGTAAACCTGTATCTCTTTTCCAGTCGGGTATTTACTTACTGTTTCTGATGCCGTCGTTCTCGATGAACTGCTGACATTATCTCCAAAATAGACAGTTTCCCCGCTCATCTTTTTATCATTAACAGTGTAGTCATAAGTCACTTCTGAAGAATAAACCGTCCCGTCATTGTCTCGTCGAGACTGAACCCTCGAGCTCGTAATTACTCCAGAAACCTGTGGCCACTCAAGACTGGCTTTAGCCTGCGTCACGATTGGAAGTCCAAAAAAGTAAACGACGCAAAACCCGATCGCAGCAAAAACTACACCAAAGATAAATCCGAAAAATGCTCCAAATATATTTTTCATATTCTATTCTCTCGATTTCTTTTGTTGCCAAATCGGACATCGCTAGTTGTCCAATTTGTGTGCGAAAGTAAGCGATACAAAGGTCAAAAAAACAATTCGTCCACTGACTCGTAAAAAGCAGTACCTGTTCGTCAGTCCACCATGAATATTAGCGTTTTTATCCTAACAAACTGGTCATAAACATAATAATTACCCAGTGTTTAGTACGTGCAATCAATCCAAAGAACAAGTCACAAGCCGAAACGGCTAAACGATTGCAATAATTCTTCCACTAAACCCGTCTCATCTACCGACCGACTTATTACGCGAAAACGGTTTTGTCAAACAAAAGCACGTGAAACCTATACAATGAATCACCATGGCTCACGCTGTGACTTCGTTGAGCATGACGACGCGCTTCCCATCCAACCCTTCATCCGACTAAATAGACTGTCCATTACTATTTTTCGGTTGCTAAAATAAGAAACGAATGAATCAACTTAAACTACTCATTATCTTCTCTCTAATTTGTGGTTTATCCGCTTCTTTGATTGCCGATGATTCAACTGATTTCAATGAAAGCGAAATTTTATACGCGCGACGAATTGCACCCTTGATTCGCGAAAAGTGCCTCGCCTGCCACGGGGGAAGTCCGGATGAAATCGAAGGAGGGTTTGACGTTCGGTCTCTCCAATCAATGTTGACCGGTGGTGACAGCGAAGATCCTGGAATCGTGGTTGGCAAGCCTGACCAGAGCTCTCTCTACCTGGCTGCCGCACGTGGCGAGGTGACATTCTCGGCGATGCCTCCCAAAGAAGCGGAAAAACTAACCGACACACAACTCCAATGGCTGCACCAATGGATTAGTACCGGCGCGATGTGGCCTTCTGCTAAACGCCAAAAAGCCATTAACAAAAAATATGAATCCGCCTGGTCTGCCGAAGACGGTGTGGCCGTCAAAACCTCTGGAGGACTTTCCTCCGATTGGACTAATCGGAAATATGATCCTACCGGTTTATGGGCTTACGCTCCTTTACAAAAGGTCGAACTAGACAATCCCAATGGCAACCGAAACCCAATTGACACCTTAATCGAAAATGCTCTTCCTACTGGACTAGTGGTGGCACCAACAGCTTCGCGATCGGCATTAATCCGCCGGGCAACCTTTGATCTCACCGGACTTCCGCCAACACCGGAAGAAGTAACCCTCTTTATCGACGATCAACGATCCGACAAACTCGCGTTCGCTGCGGTAATTGATCGGCTCTTACAATCTCCACACTACGGCGAGCGGATGGGCCAACATTGGCTCGATGTTGTCCGATACGCCGACTCATCCGGATTTGCTAACGACTACCAAAGGGGAAGCGCCTGGCGATACCGAGACTATGTCATTGAATCCTTCAATGATGACAAGCCTTACGATCAATTCATCAAAGAACAAATCGCCGGCGACGAAATCATGCCTGACGACCCCGAAGGGATCATCGCCGTTGGATTTCTCCGAATGGGACCCTGGGAATTGACGGGAATGGAGGTCGAGCGAGTCGCCAGGCAGCGGTTCCTCGACGATGTCACGAACAGTGTCGGCGAGACATTTCTGGGCCACTCGCTTCAGTGTGCTCGCTGCCACGATCATAAGTTCGACCCCGTACCAACTCGTGACTATTACAGCATTCAAGCTGTTTTTGCGACAACTCAGTTAGCCGAGCGAAAGGCCGATTTCCTTCCAACGGAGAACACAGAAGGCTTTGATGAAAAACGATTCATTAAAGAGCTACAAGATTCTTACAACAAAACGCAAGCTGATCTACAAATCATCCTGGAGCAAAATTCTCAGAAGTGGTTTGACGAACAGATTGCCAAGGCTTCTGGGGAGAAGGCCCAAAAACTAACCCAGCGCAAAAAACGCTGGGACGCCTCCATGGCCAAGGCTAAGAAAAAGAAGAAGGCGACCAGTCCCTTCAACATGGTTCGTAACGAATTCATGAAAAGTGGAATCCCCCAGGATGAGTTTCCACCAAAACTCGTTGGTTTCACCCCACATCAATACGGAATCAATCGCGTTTCCAACCGAGGTACCCAACGACTCACGTGGGAACTCGAAAGATATGAGCCCTTTGCTCACTCTGTTTACAACGGACATACGCCTACGCTCGTCGGCGTCCACGAACCCCTTCGAATGCCTCAAGATTTAACGAAAGGTGAACTGGAATCTTCTTGTATTCGCTCCGCAGGCGATCCGTTTGCCGAAGGGGAAGCCGTCTCGCCGGGAACCTTGAGCGTGATCGACAATCTTGTCTCGGCTGAGATCAACCCAAGCCTATCAGGCCGCCGATCTCAATTTGCCGACTGGGTCGCTAACCCCAACAATCCACTCACGACGCGAGTCATCGTCAACCGAATTTGGCAGTGGCACTTTGGCAAAGCCATCGCTGGAAACCCAAACAATTTTGGATCCACTGGCGGACCACCGACACACCCACTCTTACTTGACTATCTGGCATCCACTTTCGTCAACGAAGGCTGGTCGATCAAAAACCTGCATCGCAAGATCATGCTTTCAGATGCCTATTGTCGCGCTTCGGAACATCCCGATTCTGCCTCGCTCACAAAACTGGATCCACTTGGAAAGTCGCTCGCTGTCTTTCAACCGCGTCGACTTACGGCAGAAGAACTCCGAGACTCAATGCTGCAGGTGACTGGCGAATTGAATCCACGCATCGGTGGCATTCCTTGCCGCCCGGAAATTAACATCGAAGTCGCCATGCAACCGCGGCAGGTCATGGGAACCTTTGCATCAGCCTGGGTGCCCAACCCGCGACCCGATCAACGCCACCGCCGCTCTATTTACGTCCTTAAACTTCGCGGTGTTTTACACCCCATGCTAGAAGTGTTCAATTCGCCAGCTCCCGATTTTTCATGTGAACGCCGCGAGGCATCGACGGTGACTCCTCAAGTATTCAACCTGTTTAACAGTCAAGATTCGTACTCGCGGGGACTCGCGTTGGCCAACCGGGTATGGCAGGAAACCGCCGACATTCCGAAAGCCCAAAGAGACAACGCCGCTTTAAAACGTTGTTTTGAATTAACTCTCGGTCGCCAACCAACGACCGACGAACAAAAGCTTTTTAGCCAACACTGGAAAACGCTCGAAGCACAACTTCCTACCGAAGCTCGCCCAAGCCCGGAAATACTGTTGACGGTAAAACGAGAGGCAGTCGAGGAAAACACCGGCGAGCGATTTACTTTCGAAGAGCGGCTTTTCTCTAATTCAGAATTCAAACCCGATGTACAACCCTCCGACACACCGCGGCATGTGAGGGCTCTCGCAGACCTTTGTCTGATTATTTTAAACAGCAACGAGTTTGTCTATGTCTACTAAACAATCTATTGCGATAACCGACTCCCTCTCATTCGAGTTTGACTCAGTGAATCCGTCCAGAAACAAACCTCGCCCCCAAAAAACGAACTCCCCCCCCAGCGTTACAAATACAAACGAACGAGAGCGACCTATGAAAAATCGACGCGATTTTCTTTATGGCCTCGGCACATCCCTGGGCAGCATTGCGCTTTCATCGATACTTGCCAGTGAATCCAGTGCGGACGAAAAACAAAACCCCCTGGCACCAAGAAAGGGACATTTGCCTGCAAAGGCTAAAAACTGCATCTTCTTAATGATGGAAGGCGGCCCTTCTCATGTCGATACCTTTGATCCTAAACCTGCGCTTAACAAATTACATTTAAAAGCGTTTACAAGGAGCGGAAAACAAAAGTCCGCAATGGAAAGCGGAAAACGGTACTACGTGCAAAGCCCGTTTAAATTTGGCAAACATGGTGAGAGCGGTGCCGACATGGCCGACAATTGGCGACACCTCGCGGGCGTTGCTGACGATTTATGTTTTTATCGCGGCTGCCAGGTCGATAGCGTCAACCATCCGACGGCAATGTATCAAATGAATTGTGGTAACCGATTTGGCGGCGACCCCGGGATTGGTGCGTGGGTAACGTACGGTTTGGGAACGGAAAACCAAGATCTTCCGGGCTACATCGTGCTACCCGACGTCTCGTATCCACAAGGAGGAGCGCCTAATTGGAGCAATGGCTATCTGCCTGCCTTTTACCAAGGCACACCGCTTCGTCCCAAAGGATCACCCATTCTCGATCTATCGCCACCCGAGGGTATCACGCGTGAGCGACAGAGAATGAATCTCGATTTACTTTCCAAGTTCAACCGTCACCACGCAGACCAACACCCACAACATCAGGAACTCGCCGCCCGCCTGGAAAGCTATGAACTTGCCTACCGGATGCAAACAGAAGTCCCCAATGCAATTGACCTGTCCGACGAATCTGAAAAAACACTCGCGATGTATGGCGTGGGGAATGACGCCACCGATTCATTCGGACGCAAATGCCTGCTTGCGAGAAAGATGGTCGAAAAGGGAGTCCGATTCGTCCAACTGTTTAATGGTTCATGGGACAGCCACGATTACATCGAACGAGCCCATGGCAATCTCGTCCGTGGCGTCGATCAGCCAATCGCAGCTTTGATCAAAGACCTTAAAGCACGTGGACTTCTCGACAGCACACTCATTGTTTGGTGCGGCGAATTCGGCCGCACTCCCGACAACGGCGTCCGCGGAGGTATCGCTTACGGACGAGACCACAATCCCAATGCGATGACCATCTGGATGGCAGGCGGGGGATGTAACGCAGGGCACACCATCGGGGCGACCGATGAAACTGGAATGACCGCCGTCGAAGACGTACACCATGTCCGCGATTTCCATGTCACACTGCTTAAACTACTTGGCCTCGATGACAATAAATTGACTTATTATCACGCAGGTCGATTCAAGCAATTGAGCCAGTTTGGCGGCAAAGTCATTGATTCGCTGATTGCTTAATACCGTTGCCCTTCAATGGCTAATCACCATCTGCTTTGGCATTCAACAAAATCATTATTGAAACAGAGGATCACCCCGATGTATCCCAACATTTTTGCCATCGTTTGCATGGCCTTACTTTTTAGTTGTTCATCCGCCGAAGCGCAGAAGTCACGTAAACAAGAAGCAAAGCGACCGTCCTCCCTAAAAAAATTCACAGCCAAAGACGGGACATCTATTGAATACAAAATCATATCCCCCGAAGCAATTGAGGAGGGCCGCAAGTATCCATTGGTATTAGCGTTGCATGGCCGGGGAGGAAATACAGCCGCAGCGCCAAAACTTGCTTCGGATGAACTTAGAACAAAATTCCCCTGCTTCATTATGGTGCCCGAGTCGACCAAAGCAGGCAATTGGGCGAATCCCCCTAAGCGCACCAAAAGAAAGAAAGCCATCAAAGCAATGCTGCCCGCCGCACTTGAGGCCCTCGATGCACTCATCAAGAAACACCCTATTGATACCCAACGAATTTATGTAACGGGACAATCCATGGGTGGTGTCGGAACCTTTGGAGCCATTTCACTTCGCCCTGATTTTTTTGCGGCAGCCGTTCCGATTGCCGGTGGCTGGGATCCTTCGGAGGCTGCAAAATTAAAGGATGTCCCAATCTGGGTTTTCCATGGGGACCAAGACAAGGTCGTCCCAACCAAATATAGCCAGGAGATGGTAACCGCTCTCAAAGCGGCCGGTGGAACTCCCAAATATACTGAATACAAAGGAGTTGGCCATGACAGCTGGAGCCGCACCTACGATGCGGCAGAGACCTGGGACTGGCTTTTCAAGCAGCGAAAAAAATAATAGTTCAAAGTAAAACAACGTAAACCCATTAGCCCCACGCTAGACCATTATCCGAGTCAACTCATGATGAACCGAATTGGCCTCTTCCTTGTCACGTGCTTACTTCTACCAGTCAGCCCTGCTTTACTAAACGCGACACTATTGAACGCCGCCAACGATCAACCGCCAAACGTTGTCTTCATCTTTGTTGACGATCAAGGCTATTACGATCTCGGATGTTATGGTGCGACTGAAATCGAGACGCCTCGAATCGATGCGATGGCAGAACAAGGCACTCGGTTTACCGATTATTACGCAGCGGCACCTATCTGCAGCCCCTCGCGAGCTGGACTGTTGACTGGCTGCTATCCCCGCCGAGTCGGCAATCAAACGTGGGTTCATCGTGCCGATTCGCAAACCGGTATCCACCCCGACGAGCTAACGATTGCTGAACTGTTTAAACAAAATGGTTACAAGACCGCCTGCATTGGCAAATGGCACCTTGGCTTTCTCGAACCATTCCTACCCAAAAACCAGGGATTCGATCATTACTTTGGTTTACTCCATAATCTTGACCCTGTAGAAATCGTATATTTTGAGAAGCAAGGCGGGGTTCCACTGATCCGCAATGGCGAGGTAATCAAACGTCCCGCCGACCCCGCCGAGCTCACAAAGATTTACACTGACGAAGCGATAGACTTTATCGAAAAAAATAAAGAAGACCCCTTCTTCCTCTATCTCCCCCACACCATGTTGCACATTCCGCTAGGGGTTAGCGTACCATTTCGAGGCAGCTCCAATTGGGGCGAGTACGGCGATGCCATTCAAGAACTCGACCATAATGTTGGTCGGATTTTTGATACGCTTAAGCGACTCAACCTTGATGACAACACTCTCGTTGTTTATGCATCCGACAATGGTCGCGGTCCCGGTCGCAACCCAAATCAAAAAATTCGTGGTCGCAAGCTTTCTACCTACGAAGGAGGGATTCGCGTTCCCGCCATTGCCTGGGGGCCCAAGCTTGGATTGCAGGCTGGTGCGGAAACGGCGGCAGTCGTCCGAGCAATGGACTGGTATCCAACCCTTGCTACCTTTGCCGGAATCAAGGTTCCGCAGGATCGGGTCATTGATGGCCGTGACATCAGCCCACTTTTAAAAGGTGAAACTGAAACGGTACCGTTCCCCGGTTCCAAGAAATCACTCAACGCGTCCGTCCCACTTCGACGAACATGGAATCCCCCCGGTGAATGGGCAGAGATTATTAATCGCAATGAATACAACGATGCATTTTTCTATCATGGCAGCCAGGGAGCACTCTCAGCGGTTCGATGGCGGAACTGGAAACTCTATTTGAATCCCAGCCTTCAGCTTTATGATCTCTCAAAAGATCCCGGTGAATCAAAGTTAGTACGTAACCCTACGGTAATTCGTAAACTCCGCGGGATGTCCATCATGTTTCAAGATGAAATGCAGTTCGATGCCAGACCCGCAGGAATCGCCTCGGCGCCAGCACCAACCGATGGTCGGACTCGAATCTCAAAAACGACCAAGGACAGCCTCGACGCAAAACTCGATGTCACTTACGCCAAGTACGGTGACCGAACGATGGAAATGGACATCTACCGCCCCCGCGAAGCTTGGGGCACGCTGCCGGCCATCGTCTGCATTCACGGCGGCGGATGGGCCAAAGGCAATCGCACTAATCATCGAAATGTCGCCCAGGCATTAGCCGAGCGGGGGTTTGTGACCGCGACGATCTCTTATCGACTCAGCGGTGAAGCCCCCTTCCCCGCCGCCATCGAGGACTGCAAAGCAGCCGTACGCTTCCTTCGGGCGAATGCCAAAAGCTATGGGATCGATGCCGATAAGATTGGAGCGATTGGACACTCCGCCGGCGGGCATTTGACCGCACTGCTCGCCACCTCTGGGGGAGTTCAAGCACTCGAAGGTGACGGTGGATACGCTGGCTTTAGCAGCACCATTCAGGCAGCGGTTCCCATGGGAGCGCAAACTGATTTACTTTCTCAACGAACCCGCGAGATCTCATCAGCAGAAGATCGTGGACAAATCTGGCGACAGTTCCTTGGTGGATCTCTTGAGGACTCGCCCGATGTCTACCAACTCGCTTCACCCTTGGTTCATCTCGATAAAAAGGACCCACCTTGTTGGCTCATCACCGGTGAAAATGATGACACGAGTACTCAAGCTGACAAATTCAGGAAACAAATGAGTGATTTGAACATCCCAGTGAAGCTCTCCGTCATCAAAGACGCCCCACATCCATTCTTAACGAAACAGATTTGGTTTGACCAGATGATCAATTTAGCTGACGCTCACTTCAAAAAGGCCTTGAAATAATCCAACTTCTTTCCTATTCAATTTTTTCGAACAGGAAGGAATTGGAATTATCTGAATTGACGGAGTTGCTGTGTAACAAAGTTCTCCGTTCCCGGTATATAAACACCACTTTCCTCGTTGTTGTTCTCATCCGATTCAAGGATGAGATTATCAGGATCAATCTCAAACAAAATATTGTACGCATCTGAATTAGCATCTGAGATTTCACCTAAGTTACCTGAATTGGAGGTAAATGTTTCTTCAGCACCCGCTGCAATAGCCTTGGTCATGCTCAGAAAATATTCTCGCTCCTTACCCAGTTCCGGAATATAAACTGCCATTCGAACACGTGTCTTACAACTGCCCGATCCCGTGTATTTGAGCGGGCCATTGTTTCGCACCACCACTTCCCAGCTAATCCGCTCCGCCGGTGCATTCGGTTGATTGTCTCTGTGTCGGACGACAACACTTGTAAACTCTAGATCAAGGCCTGGCTTACCGTTTGGCCCCATTCCGTAAGGAACTGGTTCAATCGTTCCCGGCCCTTGCTTCGTCGGCGGTTTATTTCGCTTATCTTCCGCTATCTTTGGTGAGTCATCATTGGAATTATCCCCCGGCACAAAAACCGTAGGACACTCAAACAGACTGGTCTCAATTTGGCCTAGATCAAAAGTGCGAATATTCCCTGACTGCTGGTTCGAACTGGCACCACTGATGTTCCTGACAATGGTTACGGTGCGCCACTTATATCGAAAATCATTTCCGAGTACCCAAGCTTCAATCAACACATCCCGACCACGAACGGCATCGGGAAAAAAATAACTAGTCTCTGAAAATCGACCATTCGAATTAGTGGTTGCCTCACCCCATGAAATCCCCCAGGGAAATGGGGTGACGGGGCCGGTAAAACCTACGCCTGTCCCACCTAGCCAACGACTTTTAAATCGGAGCTTTACATTTGCCATCGGACAGGAAGTTTCAAAACCTGTTCCAGGATTATCCTTGTTGATGAGCTCGCCGGTCACTCTCCAGAATCCACCGTCTGCAGAGGCGACCGAGGCAAAACCAAACAACAGAAAACCAATACACAAAATTGACTTAATCATCTTTTGCGATTTCTTCATGAGTTCATTTCCTTTTTGAATAGCTGGACGAGCGATAGAAACTCACAAACAACTTTCAACTTTCGTTACTCCGTCAATCTCAGTGAATGAAAAAAGTGTTGCCGTTCTTTCTACCTATCAACCATGCACGCCGTGTGCCGAAGCAAGAAAACACCAAATACACCCAATAATCCGGCCAATCCCCAATTGACCGAACCACCAAACATCTCATTCTGAGAATGATGAGATCAAATTGAGATCATTTAAAAATCTAGATTTTTACGAGAATTTTGCCAATAAACAGGATGCCCCAAAACTAACTACGTTCTGGTTCTCAACAATCACTCATCGCTTAACGACTTTGTTCTCACAAACTCTTTTGTTTAGGACTCCTACAAAACCGCGTGACGTTACGAGGGAAACACAACAACACTGCCTACTACTGATCACAGTTTTTATCACCATCTCTTACGCGGTTGAGAATTTCATTACACTAATAAGAGTTCGAAAATTAATCGCTTACCTCCCGTGGTGAATACTCTTGTTAATTCAAAAATTAAGTTTCAACACTCAAATGAGTCCTGCCAAACAGTCACCCCAAACCACGGGAATACAACATTGGGCTTTCCGCATCCAATGTTCGATAGCGGTGATCTTAGCGCTGGCATTCCCCGGCAATCGCAAACTCGCAGCACAAGACTTCCCCACGCCCACACTTTCCTACCAAGCGCCTGCCACACTGACCGTGGGCGATGCACCGATCGACCTGAAAGATCATGTCACCACTCGATTTTTTGACTGGGATCAAGATTCAGATCTCGACCTGCTGGCAGGAGGTGGCGATGGAAAACTGTGGCTGTTCCAAAATACCGGGACCACCAAACTCGCGCAGTTCAAATCAAAGCAACCGATCCTTGCTGGAAACCGAGACCGCTGGGGAGATTCTTACACTGGAGTCCTGCTGACCAACCTCGTTGGCAATTCATTAGCAGATCTCGTAGTTTGCCATTCGAGTAATCAGCTGACGATTCACGAAAATATTGGAAAAAATGGAGCACCAATTTTCTCCGAACATGGCATCACCTTCGAAGTCCAAAAAAACTGCCAGGGTCGTTTTGATGCCGCCGATTGGGACGGAGACGGAACCGTTGATTTAATTACAGGCTCCTTTGGTGGAAAACTACAGTGGCACCCCAACCTCGGAACAACTGATTCACCCAAATTTGGATCAGGGGAGTCATTTTATAGCATCCAGTCAGCCTACAACGCACACCCTCGTATTATCGACTTCAATCAAGATGGTCGACTCGACTTGCTGCTTGGCAACAACTGGGGTTCAGTCACTCTTTATCTCAATCAGAGCCAAGATGAATTGTCGCTTCGAAAATCGAAACCTCTTCTTTGGTCCGACGGATCAAATTTAAACATCCGAGAAATAAACGGGGATGACACGACGCCTGAGCTAGCCGACCTCGATCACGATGGAGTACTGGATCTGATAAGTGGTGGTAAAAATGGCCAAGTCTTTTGGATGCGGGGGATTGGACTTTCAAGTAGAGTCGCTCAATTCAAAGACCTATTAAAAACCAATGCCGACAAACTTGGCGAGCGACTCAGCGTCGACGATGATTTCCGAAAACAAGTTTTTGGCCTTCTCGCATCGATGCAATCGGATCTCGCTGGTGGATTGATTCCGCGGGAGGCTGCAGCCAAACTGTTTTCGGATCTGGCTCCTTTGGCAAATCAACACGCGAAAGTTTTGACGAGACAAAAATTTGATGTTGAAAACACGCCTTACCTACCGATGCTCGCAGCTCAGTATTGGGTCGTCTTGAAAGGAGCGCTTCCGGATTCAATTGCCAACCGTAAATTAGTCGCCGACGCCATTGGATTTGAGGATGGGTATCGCAGACTGCTAGTTGACTTCGGCGTTCTATTTATTGACAACAATATGGCGACCCGCGAACACTTAGCGACCATGCACCAATTAATGACGGCCATGCCCAGAGATGCCTGGGATGTCGAAACGATCACCGTGGCTGGATGGCTTGGAGCGGGAATTAAAACTCAAAAGATCCGCTCGCGATCTGGAATTAACATATTTGACCTCCCACTCGGACGTGCAGAAAACAGTTTTCCACAAGACTCTCCCCGAGCCGGTGTGACGGATATTTACCTCATCTGCCTCGCTCATGAACTTGCCCACAATATGCTCGACACCGTCGGTCGCAAGACTCGCCCTGATCTATTCGAAGCTAAATTCGCTGGGCTATCACAAGCTGCCGGTTCCGACGTCATTTTCAAATCGCCAAAATCAAAAGGAATCGACCTTCCTGCCACCAAAAAGAACTTCCAAAAACTTGGCTTGTGGGACGGTGTCCCCGAAAATTGGAAGACTGCCTGGGACGACTACTTTAAAAACAAAGAACAATTCGATCGTTCCTACGCACGTGGAAATGTAAAATTCTTCTTAGACGCTCCTCAAGAAGCGTTCGCCACCTTGGCCAATCAGTATTTCGCCAACAGCCAGTTGATGCTCGATTTCTGCAAGACTCGATGGGACGCGGGGCATCGCTCGAACATCAATCAATTCATTCTGATTGCCGACTATTTAAGCGGAGGGAATGACGAAGTTCCATTTTACACACTGCGGCCCGGTGGCGGTTTGCGAGTCACTACTGCCAGACTCACCCGTGATGAAAAAAACAGAATCACGTCTGTTCAGTCGCCTAGCTCAATCGCTAACTTTAAGTATGCGGATCAAGTACTCGTTGGGGAATTTGAATTAGCTCCACTCAAAGATAACCATTAAGATGGTCATGCCGTCGAATTCTTCACGTTAACCGGCTTTATCCGCTTTCAAACTCAACGCCCCCTTGGAGTGAACATGCCAATACAAAATTCTAATATCCGTTTGGGGCGCAGGGCTTTTTTAATCAACGGCACGCTTACGCTTGCCGCCGCCTCTATTTGCCCACGAGCATTAGTTGGCAACCAATTTAAAACGAAACTCAGCATAGGACTGATCACCGACTTACATTACGCCGACAAAACACCCGCGGGATCCCGCCATTACCGTGAATCACTCGCGAAACTCGACGCCGCAGCCGCTCAGTTCCAGAAGGATCAAATTTCGGTTCTCGTCGAACTGGGGGACCTAATCGACGCAGCAGATTCCGTTGAAACGGAACAAGGCTATTTAAAAACCATCAACCAAAAATTTTCAAAAATCTGCCCCAACCGTCACTACGTTCTCGGGAACCACTGTGTCGACACTTTGAAAAAAGAAGAATTTCTTGCAGGCGTAGGGCAAAAAGACTCTTACTACTCCTTTGATCAGGAGGGAATTCATTTCATCGTCCTAGACTCTTGCTTTCGAAGTGATGGCGTCGCCTATGAACGAAAAAACTTTCAATGGACAGACGCCAATATTCCACCAGCAGAGCTAGAATGGCTGAAAGAAGATCTCAAATCCAACGATAAACCAGTGATTATTTTTGCCCACCAACGTCTTGATGTCAGCAACAATCACGGAGTGAAAAACAACAAGCAAATTCGCAGCCTACTCGAGTCATCAGGAAACGTAATCGCAGTTTTCCAGGGACACAGTCATAAAAACGATCTCAACACCATCGGCGGAATCCACTACTGCACGCTTGTTGCGATGGTTGAAGGAACAGGACTAATAAACAACGGGTTTTCGACCCTGAATATCGATGAGCAAGGCAACGTTCAGTTGACCGGATTTCAAAAGCAGCAAAGTAGAAAGCTCAATTGAATTGGCCAAGGTAATTGAAGCGATCTTTTTAGAACTCTGCAGTTCTCTTCCTTTTCAGTTCTTTTGTAATTTTCCAGTTTTCAATGGATACCGTCGCGGCAAACTTCACCACTTTTGCATAGATCAATAAAGCCAAAGTCGAATCGAGTACAAACTTCAAGCCATTCCAGTTCAGTTGGTGGGCCGGCTGACCAGGCTCCACCACAAACAAACTTTTATATTGCTCGTACTCATAAAACAATAAGCAAGCACTATTGGCCAATGTTATCAACACAGCCAACATCCAGAGACCGGGGTTTGAACGCCAAGAGCGAAACGCAAATCCGTAAACCCCAAAAATCATTAGCATAAAACTGGTAAACGGTGCGCTGACACTAATGCCCCATGGTTGAGGCAATAGAAGTGGGACCAGAAAAATCAGCAAACCACTAAAGAAAAATCTCTTACGATTCTGAATGATCCGATCGACTTTTGCCTCGGTCAGCAAAAACATCTTTTTGTTTTCCAATTAAACCAACTGAATTGGCGATAACGCAATTATTTCTCAGAATTGGCCAGCTCCAATGGCTCGCCTGCTGATTTCCTGCGAATCAACGAACCCATAAACCAACCTGCCAAACAAGCCGCAACCAAACCAATTAGTCCAATGGTTCGACGCAAAATCGACCCTAGATCAGTAGGACTGTTTTTACTTAACCGACTATCTTCAAGAAAAACATCCAAAACCACATCCGGATGTGGAAAGGGTTGGGGATGCGTTGGCTCTAGGTCATCCATCGATTCGACACTGCCAAGAGCAATCAGTCGATAGTAGGTAAGCGCCATATAGGCCCAAACTAAGATTGCGGGTAATGAGATCGCCAAGGCTAACAAAACATTTTTCCCTTTGTGCATCCGCGACCAGTTCAGGAAAACGAAAAAACCAATCACTGAAATAGGTATAAAAAAGCGTTCGAGTGCACCCAGTAAAGCACCCAGTAAAAAACTACCAAATGCGAGTAAGAACGCGACGATGGTAACGAACACAATGAGTTGAGCGACAGAATAACGCAACCTTCTCTCCTGAAAATCAAGACACCTTTTACGGCTCTAAAAAGCAAACAGCTCTTTCAACAATTCTCCGACAGCCTATCCGATTGTGATTAAATATTCCATTAAATTTTCTTACCTATATTACACGTTAAAATGCAACTCAAGGCTCGCATTCATGCCTCCAATCTCGTCTGAGGCAACCTGTCCAGCGGGTTTTGAATTCCGACGAACGGCACCTTTTGGGCACCAAAATAGAAATTCTTCAATTTTCCGTGTCATAAAACGTTCCTATCGGTTAATTGAAAGCAGAGAGGCTTTTTATGATTGACAAACAAACCGAAACCGCGATGCGGCATTGGACACTTGCTCAGCCAGCGGTTTCGGCCTTTATAGCATCGCAGGTCCATGATGTCCGTCAAAGAGACGATTTACTACAAGAAGTCGCCGTCGCGATTCTCGAGAATTACAGCCGTTTTGATGATTCGCTTTCTTTCAAATCATGGGCAATAGGAATTGCACGCAATCAAACTCGCAACTATTTCCGAAGCTTTAAAAACAAACCGTTGCTATTTGATTCCGAAACTGTTGAAAACTTAGCGACTGCCTTTGCGGACGTTTCACCGCTATCGATCGAACCGTTGGACTTCTTAAACGAGTGTGTTGACGAGCTAAATAGTAAGGCCAAACAACTCTGTGATTTAAGGTATGAAAAAGACTTAAAACCTGCGGCCATTGCCGAAAAACTAGGTATGACGGCGAATTCCGTTTCCAAAGGACTTCAACGAATCCGTTCATCTTTGAAGCGGTGCATTGAGCAAAAAGCAATTGCTGGAGGTGCGCAATGAATGAGTCTTTCGCTGAAGATCTACCAACAGAGATTGAGTCGCTTGTTAGCCGTCATTTCGATGGAGAGCTTGATCATGAAGAACATCAATGTTTACAAAAATGGATCAATGCAAGGCCGGAAAATGCGAAGGCGTATGTTGGCCTGGCCTTGTTGCACGATCGACTTTTGGAAACCACCAATCAGGCAACCGAACAACGCGTTGACCGTGTTGAAAAGAGTTTAAAACCATTCTTGGCTCGCAAAAGGAATCAAAAACATCTGAGCTGGGCAATTGGCGCGCTTTCGTCAATCGCAGCGTTGCTGTTGATATCTCTTTTTGTGATTTCGATGCTTCAAGGCACGCCAGCGTTGGCCGCCGAAACACAATTGGAACAGTTGATTGAAGTTGCTCGAAAATCGCTGGATCGAACCTATTTGATCACATCAATCGAATTCCGTGGAAATAAGCGAAACGGTTCAAAATGGAATCGGAAAGCTGTGCAGGAGCAACGCAACCGTCGCCATGGTAGACAGCAGGCTCCGGTGGATGGAGCTCTTTTACATGTTCGCGGTGAGAACTCCTATGTCCTGATCCGACGTTTCGAAAATGGCGATGAGTTTATTACCGGAAGCGACGGCCAAACGAGCTGGTCGGTACCCCCTAAAGGGCGCGTTCAGGTCAGCGACAACGTCGAAAGGTTTCGTGGCGAGATGCCGGGTAATCAACATGCGATTCCGTTTATCACCTTGCAAGATGACCTAAAACAGATTCGTGGCGCCTACAACATTCAATGGCGTGATTCCGAATTAGCATCCGAAGAATCTCGTTCAGGACAGCATTGTTTAGTTGCTGAGAAGAAATCTGCTGAACATCGTGGCCCAAAATATATCGAAATCTGGTTCGACATGGAAACAGGAACAATCTTCGAGATGCTCTTGGACAAGCTCCCTCAGGCGAAAGGTGGCCCCAAAACCGTCTTGCTTGAGTTACTTGACCAATCCGAAATGCCGGATGATTTTTTTCAACACACGACCCATCACGACTCGAACCGACGAGTGAGTTATCAAAACGAGTAGGCTCGTCACGCGGCACCCTAAAAAACGCCACCTTTTAAACTGATAGATACTGCTCTAAGGAGCAATCAGAACCATCGGAGAAAATATGAAGTCATCAATAAAAACACTACTTCCAAGCGTTGTAATTTTGCTTGCGTTGACGTTGTGTGTGACGGACGCCATGGCACAAGGCGGCAACGGCGGTGAACAAAAACGTGGTGGTCGAAATGGTATCGGGAAAGACAATCCCGAAAAGTTGTTGCGTAACGAAGCAGTTCAGCGAGAACTCGAACTTACCGAAGACCAAATCAAATCACTCGAAGCAGCCAATGACAGGCAATCCCGTGACAGTGAACGCGAATTAAGAGAAGCAGAGCTCGAGGGTCTTTCCGAGACGGAACAAGAAGAAAGAAGACGCGAGCTCCGCACCGCTAAAACAAAGGAACGAACCGACCAACTTAGGGAAATTCTCCTGCCGTTCCAAATGGATCGACTAAATCAAATCGCCGCACAAGCTTCTGCTCAGGGTGGTGCACGTTCATTAATCAATGGAAGCTTGGCTGACCAATTAGAGATCACCGAAAGCCAGAAATCCCGGCTCCAAGAAAAAGCTGAAGAGTTACAAAATGAGCTGAATGAAAAAGTTGCTGAACTTCGCTACCAATTGCAGGAAGAACTTCTTGCTGAGCTAGATCCTGACCAACGTGCTAAATACAGAACCATCATGGGTGATAAATTTACGTTCGAGGAAAAGCAGAGAGATCTCAAACGAGACGGTCAAAAAGAAAACCGGGATGGCAAGCGTGAAAACGGCGGAGGGAAAGCCAAAGACCGGAAGAATCAAAAAGATCGCGGCAAAGGCAAGCAGAAGAAGCAAAACGATGGTGACGCCTAGCGAAGAGGTCCGTTTTTGACCGTGCCGAACACAATCGGTTTAGTGTTTTCAATATTGAAATAATCGACATCAGGAATCATTAATGTTGGCAAGAAATGCGATAGGGATACTGTTTGGAATTTTTCATTTGGCTATATTTCCTGCAATCGTCAACGGGCAAGGCAGGACGGACGTAACAAAGCAACGTCCCAACATCGTATTCATGATGTCCGATGATCAAGCGTGGAACGGGCTTTCTGTGCCAATGCATCCGTATTTAACATGGTCAAAAAGTGCCATCGTTGACACGCCGAATCTGGAGAAACTTGCAACACAGGGAATGCGATTCTCTGCGGCTTACGCACCTGCGTCAGTTTGCGCACCCACCCGAATCAGTTTGCAAACGGGCCTAAGCGCCGCAGCTTTGCACTGGACCAAAGCGTCCCGAAGCGTCACCGCTGCGGATGGTTACAAAATGATCGGCCCTCGAAACATCCGCGAAATTGACAGCGATTACGTTACGATCGCAGAACTGCTTCGCGATGCCGGCTATGCAACTGCTCATTATGGCAAGTGGCATATTAACGGGAGCGGTCCCGTGGCTCACGGTTACGACGAAAGCGATGGAAACATTGGTAATGAATACGCTTTTAAGTACGCTGATCCCAACCCTGCAGACATCTTTGGAATGGCGAAGCGTGCGGCGACATTTATGGAAAAAAATAAAAAGGCAAACAAGCCTTTCTTCATCCAAATGTCTTGGCATGCCTTGCACGCACCCCAAAACGCAATGAAATCGACGCTGGCAAAGTACGCCAAACGAATCGGTGGGAACATAGCGGACAAGCGGGTCGGTAGCGCTGCGATCGCTGAGAACCTCGATATGGGAGTCGGAATGGTAGTCGACGCGATTGATCAGCTAGGACTCGCGGACAACACTTTCGTGATTTACATGTCCGACAATGGAAGTGGCGGAGGTGGTGGAAAAGGCAAAGCCGGTAAGGGGCAACGTAATAGACTTTCCGGCGGCAAAGGAAGTGTTTGGGAAGGTGGAATTCGAAGCCCGTTGATCATTCGCGGACCCAACATTCCAGCAAACTCCTGGTGCCATGAACGCGTTGTCGGGTACGACTTTTTCCCAACGTATTGCGAATGGGCCGGCATTTCAAAATCAAAACTTCCCAAACGGATCGAAGGAGGCAGCATCGCCAGCCTGCTTGACGACGGCAAGGGCTCCGTCAAGCGACCACGAGAAGAAATGGTCTTCCATTTTCCTCACTACCAGAGCGGGGACGGGCCCCATTCAGCTTTGTTTCTCGGCAATCTAAAGCTGATGAAGTTCTATGAAACTGGCCGGCTTGCACTTTTCGACATCAGCACCGATGTGTCTGAACAGAATGACTTGGCAAGGGAACAACCTGCAACCCTCGCCAAGCTCGATTCCGAGTTGGTGAAATATCTCAAAGACGTCAACGCTCAGATGGCCGTACCAAATCCGCAATACAATCCCGCTAAAGCCCCTGCTTCGAGGAAAGGTGGCGGAGGACGGAACAAGACTAACAAACAGGAAAACCTAAGAAAAAAACGGGTTAAGCAGTAGTGCAACCTCTTGTGAAGATCCTAATTTTCCTACGTCGCTTGAATTTCATTTCAGCGACGATCGTTCGACAACATCCAGGCAAGATGCAGATGGGAAATCATCACGGCCAATTTTTGACTGCACCACATCAACTCAGCGCGGCTCAAAAAAGAGCATAGTGGGAATGCCTTACCTGCACTTTATTGATCGCCCGCTAGGTGGCATTCAGCTACTGAACTCAACTTTAAACACCCATCCCGAATAATTGATCAACCGGAATACCAGCATGTCAAAGTACGCGGTCATCACAACAATCATCGGCATTACGATTGCAATTCCAACATTTACGTTCGCACAGAATGCACCTCGCAAACCGCGAATCGAAGACACAATTAAAGCCAATGTTTATGCAGATAATTCTTTTGAGCTTTACATCAACGGCGAACTTGTCGCTGTCGATTCAATTAAATTCGTGCCACACAATGTTGTTTCAGTTGATGTACTGCCTGCCTACCCTATGACGATTGCCGTAATGGCAAGTGATAATGCAGACCCAAAAACTGGAATGGAATACGCGAACACAAACATCGGTGATGGCGGCTTTATTTTGAAGCTGGGCGATGGAACAGTTACCAACACCAACTGGAAAGCCAAAAAGCTCTCCTGGGGCCCCGTCGATAATAATACTCAACATCCCCGTGTCGAGAGTATTCCCACTCCGAAAGACTGGCATACAGTCGGATTCGACGATAGCCAATGGGCAAACGCCAAGGAATTCACGGAAGAGCAAGTCAGACCTAAAACACCATTCTTTAAACACGATTTTAAGGGTGCCAAATTTATTTGGTCTGACAATATCAAACTCGACAATATTGTGCTGTTCCGAACCGTTGTGAAGTCACCACCTGATGGGAAAGAGCGTCCCGATTTTCGTGGACTGACCGACGTCGTCCCACAAGGTGGAGGTCAGCGAGAAGGTAAACGGCGCAGCGAACGAAAAGGTAGAAACAATAAGGGTAAGTAGAAATTCCAAAACCACTCTGTCGAAAACCACTCTGTCGAAAACCACCAAAGACGGAAACACCTTGATGATCAGGCACACACTTCATAAACGAAATTTGAAATGATAAACACAAACAAATTTTTTGCACTTTCGTTGTCCTTAGCCTTGGCGTCTGTCGTTCAGGCTCATGAGAGTCATTCCCATGCGCCTTCAACGACATCTCAAGCGAAGATCATTCAGCTTAACACCAAACCAAAAACCTGGCTGACACCAGCTGGAGCCGTCGTCCGCATGAAGCATGCCGAACCGGAAATTACACACCACTTTCAAACCTTCGTTGACTCAAATGCCATCGAGCTTCGTTGGGACAACGAATATCTGTTTATCGAATCCAATGGCATGCCCCGCCATGAAATGATGGTCGGCATCACAGCCTGGCAACAGCAAATTCCAATCCCTCAAAACTACACGGGTGATAACGCCTGGAGAATTCCGCTTAAGCCGGTTCCAGCTGACAAACCAATGTCAACGAAAACCGGTTTTTTTCGCGGAGCCATCGCAATCGCTGTTAATGGAATACCAATTTTCAATCCAATCAAAAACAATGGAAAGACTGATACGAAACTCGCGGGTGAGCTCGATGAATTTGGAGGTCACTGTGGGCGTGCAGACGATTACCACTATCACCTTCCTCCACTTCATTTGGAAAAATTTGTCGGCTCAGGCAAGCCAATTGCGTTTGCACTCGACGGCTATCCAATTCTCGGACTGCAAAGCACAACAGAGGCTAGTCAATCCAAACTCGATTGGTTGAATGGACACAAAGATGAAAATGGAAACTACCACTATCATTCGACTTTGACTTACCCCTACCTCAACGGTGGTTTTTACGGCGAGGTCATTGAACGAGATGGACAAGTCGCCCCGCAACCACGTGCCAAAGGTATACGTCCAGCTTTACAAGGGCTTCGTGGTGCCGAAATCACAGGTTTTAGAAAAAGTAACGACGGCAAATCTGTATCGGTGAAGTACACGCTCCGAAACGAGATGCGTTCCGTGAGTTATAAAACCGACGACTTCACAAACTATGAATTCTTGTTCGACAACGGGCAACAAGGTAAGTCAACTGAGACTTATTCAGTTCGCTCCAACAATCGTGGCGAGCGAGTTCAGGGAAACCAAGCCAATCGCAAACCCCAACAAGAGGGACAGCGCGGAAACAAGCCTAACCGTCGCGAGAAAGAAAGGCGAGGAGGAGGTGACAAACGTGGCATGGCAGAATCGCGTAATGGTAAACAAGATCGAGGCCAGCTTAGCCCCCAGACTAACGACGGTCCAAAACAACCCTGGATTATCGTTCACGCCGATGAAATTGACCTAAACAATGACAAAATCATTAGCCGCGACGAGATGGTAGCCGAATCTGAAAAAGCATTCGTTGGCTATGACAAAAACTCCGATGGTAAGCTTACCGAAGCAGAATTATCGGTCCGGGGTGGTTCGAAGAGTGCCATGGGCGGTTTTCTCCGTGGGCATTCCAAAGAAATTGATCGCGACGGTGATGGTGTGCTGACCCGAGAAGAAGCCGTCGGCAACGCCCGGCGAATGTTTGAGAAAATGGATGGTGATCGAGATGGAATGATCAACGCCACAGAATTGGCTGCAGCAAAACGCAGCGGAGACGGTGAGGCAGACAATTCCAATCGCCGCGGCAAACAAAAACAAGGAAATGCGAAAAATCGCGATGACATGTCCCGAGTTGGATCGCAACAAGAGGGAGCAAATCCAAAGGACGCAAACCAAAACCGTGGACGCAATGGCCAGCAAAAGGGCAATCAGCAACGCGGAGGGAAGAACCAGAGTGGAAGCCGACTTGGTGGATATGAAACGCCGCCACCGGCAAACAATGTCCCCAAACATGACTATAACATTTTGCTCGGACGTCCCACCGACACTTCAATAACCGTCAGTGTCTTACTGTTCGATAATGCCGACGCACTGATTTCCTACGGAAATTCACCTGACGAAATTTCAACCAACACCAAGCCGTACAAAGTAGTCGCGGGCACACCGGTCGAGATTGAAATTGATGGATTAAAACCGAATCAGGATTACTTTTATCAACTCAAATATCGAAATGCTGGGCAAACGAAAACAAAGACGAGCAACGTCTATTCATTCAATACACAACGGGCACCAGCAAGCTCATTTCGTTTTACGGTTCAGGCGGATTCGCATCTCGACGAAAACACGAGCGGCGACGTTTACCTGACGACGCTGCGAAACGCATTGCGGGATGATTCTGATTTTCACGTTGCGCTTGGTGATACATTCATGACTGGAAAATACGTTCGGCCAGAACTTGCTGAACCACAGTATTTAGCTCAGCGATATTACTTAGGATCACTCTGTCATTCGACGCCATTGTTTTTTTGCCTAGGAAACCACGATGGTGAATCAAGCAAAGGAGGAAGAGAGAAAAGTAAAAGCGGAGGGAAAAATCGGAATCGTGATGATCATGAAACTGCAGAAAACCTGACAAGAAATTGGTCTGTTGATGCCCGCAAAAAATATATTCCAAACCCATTTCCCAACTTAAAAGACACGAAGTCCTTCTACTCCGGCAACGAGATGATCGTTGATAACGTGGGTCAGATCGAAGACTATTACGCCTGGGATTGGGGCAACAGTTTATTTATCGTTCTCGATCCGTTTTGGTATTCAGGCGGACAGTCTCGCACCGAAGGCGATCATTGGCACCAAACTTTGGGGGACGCGCAATACCGCTGGCTTGAAAAAACCCTGGGCACAAGCAAAGCAAAATTTAAGTTTGTTTTCATTCACCATTTGATTGGTGGAGCAGATCGACACAATCGGGGTGGGGTTCACTCAGCTCCCTTTTTTGAATGGGGCGGCAAAGAACTCGACGGCACCGATACGTTTTCAACGAATCGACCGAAATGGAAATTACCCATTCACGATTTGCTGGTCAAAAATGATGTATCCGTCGTTTTTCATGGTCACGACCATTTGTATGCAAAAGAAGAGCTGGGCGGCATCATTTACCAAGCCGTTCCACAACCCGGACATCCTCGTTTTGGCAATGTACGCAGTGCAGAAGAATACGGTTACCTCGGTGAAGTGATCAGCAGCTCAGGTCACCTTAGAATCAGCGTGTCCTCCGATTTTGCTCGCATTGATTACGTGCGGGCATACCTGCCTAAAGACGAGACAAGCCAAAGAACCAACGGCGAGATTGGCTCGTCCTATCTGATTGAATAGCTAATTCACCGACTCAATCTACCCATTGGAACATCGAACGGCGAAAGACTGCCAGTCTTCTCGACTCAAACAAGTCGGGCTGACCGAATTCGAACCGACGATCTCTATACTACCAGTTTCGTCTTTCCCAAATGCCTCAACACCCATTGAGCATAAACAACCGTGATCACTGTCATGAACACATTGGTTCCCGAGATAATCCACCAAACCGCAGCAATCTCGAATTGCCAGGACCACACAATCACGTAAAAAAAAGGCAGCGGTAACAAAACCTTTCTAAGCACTGATTCAAAGAATCCATAACGTGGCCTCTTGGTTGCCTGCAACATTGCTAAGTGCGTCGAAGTCATCACATAAGACCACTGAACCAGCATGATGATATGCAGACACTCAACTCCAATTTCGATGACTGCAGCATCATCAGTAAAGATCTGTACTAGTTGCGAGGCGAAAACGTAAATCGTCCCTGAAGTCATTAAACTCAAAATCAAACCAATTCGATTGGCAACCCGCATCGTATCGCGAACTCGATCAAAATTCCCCGCTCCATTATTTTGTCCAACGAGCGCCATGATTGCCGCGTACAAACCCATCGTGGAAAGCAAACCAATTTGTTCAATTCGAGTGGTAACTCCAAATGCAGCAACCGCTTGATCTCCAAAACTCTTAAGAAAATAGGTCGTTACAAAAAAGCCAAGTGCAACCGACATGATGTTAAAACTAGCGGGCAAAGCCTGCTGAGCAATTTCACGATAGGTTTTTAAATCTGGCAACAGCACCTGCCATGAATTGAGTTCTAATAATCCACGACGCACCACCGTCGAAACCATAAACAGACTGCTTCCAATCTGAATAACGACGGTCGCCAATGCGATTCCGGTAATCCCCATCGCCGGAAGACCATAACCACCGTACAAGAACCATGGATCAAGTATCAGGTTGAGGAAAAACCCAACCACTAAAACTTTGCTAAACGTCTTACTGTCACCCGAGGCAATGAGAATCGCATTGCTCAAGCTAGAGATAATAAAGAAAACAGAGCCAATGAAAATTGGAATCATATAGCCCATTGCCATCTCCAGGCATTCCCCTGTCCCTCCGAGCAACTCAAATAGAGGTTTCGCGACAAAAATACCGGTCACGGTCATCACCATCGAAACCACTAGCCCCAGCGAAATGCTTTGAGCGATGTAGCGGCGTTGCTTGTCTTCTTCTTGACTTCCAATTGCATTGGCAATCAATGCTGAGGCACCGCGCGATAGACCGCCACTGGTCGCAATGATTAAAAGGAAAACTGGAAAGCTGAGGCCAAGTGCAGCCAAGGCCGCCGTTGAAATCTCACCGGCATAAAAAGAATCGACGACGTTGTACATGGTTTGAAAAAACAAACCAATGCTCGACGGCAGCGCTAGATCCCTCACGTGAGTGAGGATGGGACCCGATGTTAGTGACTTAGTTTTCAAAGGACCAGTGGATACCCCGCGTCGGTTTAAACGAACGCTTCGGGGTGCTTTCTAGGGCTGAAGGATTTTTTGCAAAACTTGTTGATTACGGTCCTGCGATTCAGTGGTCACCGAAAGATGACAGATCGTGGTTATATCTCCATCGCGATCCGACTCAAATGCCGAATGGACCAGGACTCTCGCATTTTTGATAGAGTCTGCCTCAGAAACGAGTTGACTGAAACTTCCCTTAAATCGACAACTTGCCTGATAAATGCCTTCGTTAAAGCCTTCGCGAGCAAAAATCCGGGATGCCATTAGAAACGGCGTAATCCCAGTCAGGCGAGGATTCACGTCGACAAGGAACATGTTGTTCGAACTATCTTGCAAGATATCAATTCCAACCACCCCGACATATCCGCACTCATAAAGGTATTTGCCCGCCGGTTCAATAATCTTACAAAGCTCAGGAAGCAACCGCTGTTGCAATTCCGCGGAAAACGTACCGCCACACCATTTCTTGTTGGAATCAAAATGCTGTTCAGTAAACCCAAGCCAGACAATGGAACCGTCTGAGCGAAGATAGAATTGAACCCCAAAGTCACCAACGATATTCTCAATGATTGAGTTAATAACCAGAACAGTTTCGTCTCCGTATTGGGTCAACTGTTTTCGCATCTCCGCCTCATCAGACTCACTTCGAATCAAAAAATTCCCGAGACCTGCGTAACCGTGGCTGAGTTTGACAATGCATGGCGGCGTGACTGAGTCGAAAACCTTCGCTTGCGGGCAATCAATTTTTTCAATGATTTCTTTTGAATGAAGCGCATAATTGACAACCGGATCCAGAACTTGTTGCTGAGGAGGCACCGACTGATGAGGAAACAATGGGATATATTTTGAATCTCGATCCGAGGCGTCAAACGATCGCCACTTTGGTACACCATCCGCACCAAAAACAGCCTTCCAGTGATCCAGAAGAATTGACGGCGGAGCCACCTCAGACACAATTTCTATTTGCCGGCCCCAACCACACATTAAATGATGCGGCCCCAAAGTCTTTAACAGCTCGCGGGGGGGCGGTGGGAACGGATCGTGGATAAGATACTTCGTTCTGTTTTGAAAAAAGGTTTCATCGCTATTAGAGGATGGATACTCCGGCAGCAGGCAGGCTGTAGGCAAATCCTCCGCGTATAGCTCGGAGAGAAAACCGAATTGCGAGTTGGTTTCAATGGTCATAGAGATTCAATAGCTTAGCTTTGCCAAACTGGCCAAAAGACAACGTCTGTGCGTCAAGTCAAATCTTTAGGTCAATCAACTTCGACGGAATTGGTCACTTCGTGGGTTCGCGACTCAGTCCTTCATATCATACCAACGCAACATGCAATCAAAAGGTACCGAGAGGCAATCGTCGATCACAAAACCTACCGCCGGTCGGCCTAAACACTTTTTTCCCAAGCCGTCAATTCAGAAACGCCATATTGAAACTTGCGTCTAGTTTCGCGAAGAGCGAAAGGCACGTCCACCGGATCACCGACCATTTTAAATTCCGGCCCTAGCACTTTCTCGATCCCCTCGATTGCCGTGAATGATTCTCCGGTCGCGGCTTTAAATCCACCTAACCACTTATCACGAGGCGTATGCTCTTCCGACCATGTGTAGGGTGAAACTAAGACTAATAATCCGCCAGGGCGGATCCGGCTTTTGATCGACTCTAAAAACATTACCGGGTCGTAAAGTCGATCTATCAAATTACCTGCAAACACAAGGTCATAATCATTAAACTTTTCAACTAAGTTACACGCATCGCCCTGCATGAAAGCAATCTTGTCTTTTACGTCCTTGTAGCCCTCGTAGTCGTCCAGTTGAATCTCATTAAACAATGTTAGTTCGCCTTCTTCGACACAAACATAACGCTGGCGACCCGTCCGTTGCAAATTAGCAGGAGGTTCAATCAAACGCACGGACAGATCCACTGCGTCCACATGGTCAAAAATCTTGGCAAGCTCAAACGATGATCGTGCCGTCGCGCAGCCGATGTCGAGCGCTCGTTGTGTTGAACGCTCTCCTAGTCGTTTAGCAACTTCTTCAATGCAGGCAACTGGGAAGTTGGGAAGTCCCAAATTCTCGTTGCCGTAATGGAATTCGATGTAATTGGAAACCATTTGGTCAGTTTCGTACACACTCACCTCTAGTGCGGGAAGCGGTTCGGCTTCTACGTATCTCAATCCGGAGTACTGAAAGAAATGCCGTCGAAACGCATACCTTGCATCTTTGATTGCATAGTTTCCGGTTGAAATCCAACAGCCACCCTTGAATAGGTTGTGATTTCCGTCAAATGTTGGGGTGGAAAAATCATCGTAACTGGGATGAACTTCAAACCCATCGTATCCGTCGATAGGTGTCTCGGTCCATTGCCAAACATTTCCGATTACGTCAAACAAACCGTTATCAAACTCGTGACGATTGACAGGACAAGGAGACATCTCATGCTCGAGATTTATATTTCCCGGCGCTGATTCCCAATAAGGTTGATCAGTGTCAATCACTTCCCGAAGCTTATACCATTCTGCTTCGGTTGGCATTCGAATAACTTTCCCCGTTACCTCAGCCTTCCAATTACAAAAAGCTTTCGCCTCAAGAAAATTAATTTCCGCAGGCCAATCCCACGGCATATCAATTACCTCTAGCATTGATCGGTACTTATAGTCGTCACCCTCTTTGATCCAGAACACTGGATGCTCAGCCCGCCGAAACTCAGCCCAACTCCAACCCTCCGTCGTCCAAAAGTCACTGTTTTCATAACCTCCAGCCTCGACGAACTGCAGGAACTCTTGATTGGAAACTAAAAACTTCGAAGCACGAAAGTCCTTCACCGTTTCTGATGCGTAACCGTACTCGAGATCCCAACCATAAACCGGGTTGCTCTTTGACTTGCCCATTTCAACTTGACCGCCCTCAACCGCGAGCAATTCGTTTGTGGGAGGCACAGCACTTTCTTGGCAGATATTGCTCCATACGGGATGAGAAACAACTCGCTCGAGAGGTAGTTCGCGAATCAAAACGGCTGTCGTCTCAAGGTGAATTCTTTCGTGCTCGATTCCCATCAGAATAATCCACATCGGACTATTCCAATCGATCGGCAAACTAAAGTCGCATTCCCGAATATAGGTGTCGACGATTGCTCGCGTCTGATCCCGATAAGCTTTCACCCGGGCAGGTGTTGGCCAATCATAATTTTTTTCGTTCAGGTCATCCCAGGACATCTCATCGACCCCGACTGCAAGTGTCGACTCAATGTGTGGATCGATTCGATGGTCAATTAAGTTTGCCACATTGAGTTTGTTGATAAAAAAGACGGCGGTGTGGCCGTAGTAAAAAATCAATGGATGGCGTAGCGGATTGGCCCTCGCATAAAAAGCATCGTCGTCAGCGAGACACTCGAAGAGACTCTCATATAACGTAAAGGTGTCGTGGAAATAGTCGAGGATTTCCTGCCGTTTGGATTCGACATCTCCTTCATCAAGAATCGGAGTCTGAGTCACTAATGCTGCCGTGTTGATACCGGACTTAACAAGTTCTCTAGTTTTCGTCGTCATTTAATTTTTAATCGATGAAGGAGGCGCACTCGTAGAATTTCTTCCGAACGCATTCAGTGGGGGAAATTTTAGAGGGCGGAATACGGCGAAGTTGAACCTGACGCTGTCTTTGAAACGCCAATACCGTTCAAAACGTTCTCGCTATCCCGTTAATCCTGTTAGGAGTTAACAGTGTATTCGTGTGAGATAAGCTCGACTAGCGGTAATTTGGCTTAGTCTAGACGCCCAACCGAGGTGCGCGTGTTGGTTGGCTCACCGAAAAAGACCACCACGGTGTTTCTGAGACCTATTTTTATTCAACTCAGCAACTCCCGAGAGTCGTCCGTTTCGGTTTCGAACTTGCCTGAGTAATGTTGTTTGGTGCTACTCCGCGAGCTTATTTAACCGAAATTTCACACTTATAGAGAAGCGAAATTTTTTGCTGGCAACAAATGAGCCAGGGTTTATCGTCTCAGAATTCTTACGTTAGAAACGGCCACATTGTTTGACGTTATGGTGGTTCTACCGACGATAGCGAGGCGTTGTCTCTATTTGAAATTCGCTACGATCTTCTTCTGTATCCGCCTCTCCAACATCAGCGTTTACATCAACAGCGCCAAGAAGGCCTCGCAGCATGTTGGGTGGCAATCCAGTATCCGTAACCCCATCCATCCCATCCACTTCGTTTAGCAAATCTTTCACATCCCCGACGCTCAGGGTTTTCGTCTCATCCAACCGCTTTAAGATCGCAGTCAGAACGAGCGTTAGGAAATTAAGATCTCGTCGCAAAGAGGAATCCGCAGCTGCCTCCGGTGACGACATTGGAAACTCAAGAGACCGGGGCGAGAGATGTCTCGCAATCTTTCGCAAATGGGTGGCTTGCGCTTGTTCAGGAAAAAAAAAGTCGTACAGATCCACAACAGACCCCTTGGTTAAATTTCGAAAAAGCACCAAAGTCAAAACTCTGGTTCACTCTAATACGAATGAAGTAGGTTGGGCGCGGCAACAAACAATTGCTCTACGCCTAATCCTAGACACATGGTCACGTTTTAGACCGAATTCGATTTGACCAAATTTGAGAGACAACCGCAAACTTTGGACAAACGACCAATTACCCAGACGTCGAACCGCAGAATTAAGAGTATTTATTGATCAATTCAATAATTGGCTCTGTAAAGATTTGCCATCCGAATATCATCCCAACCACGATGGTCGCGCCAATCATTGCCGCACCAATGATTCGAAATTTCAAGCGTTCTTTGTCGCGACCAACAAAGCCGAGAACTCCAGCTGCAATCGCAAGCAGTGGAAGAGTGTCAAAAACAAGGACCGAACTGATCCAATTGTAAGTTTCCTTTCAAGAGGCAGTTCCTCAGCCATGAACCATTCGGTAAACCCCGTAAGAATTAACCGCCCAGACGGCTAAAAAGGACGCAAACGTCGCATTTCTTATCATAAAGCTTTTTCTGTTTTAGGAAGTGTTTCGGTCATTATTCGCTCGTCACAAACAAATCTTGGCGAGAAAAAATAATTTTGAGCCTCGGCTACCAAGGCCCGACATATCTAGTAACCGAACAATGGCAATTTACCACCCTTGGCCGCATTGACTCTTTGCCAAATTCATCGGTTACCTTTGCACTTTGACATAATTGTTTAAGCAAATAGTCGGTTGATTAAACCAGCACCCCCGTAAACTCGGTACCCTAATTTGCCCAATGACAAATCGAACACAAACGCAATGGATGCCTTTCGTTTATTAATCTTCTCTCACTTGCATTTCCTCAAGCGTTAGACGTCCATCTTGGTCAGCATCGCGTTGCCTAAACACTCTGGTTAACGCCGTCACATTTCGAGTTTCTGGGTCACCGATGAACTCTTCAAGCGTAACGAAACCGTCTTGATTTTGGTCACGCCGCTGGAACAGCTTCTCTAGATTCGGTCGCTTTCCTTTTTCATTTTTCATCGAATCCGATTTTACGTTCTCTTTTCGTTTGAAATCTTTGTTTTCAGGTTTCGCAGAATCGAAAGTAAGTGCGGGTCCACCAGGCGAAACAACCGCCGCAGGGTACGGGGTCGGGACTGGATTGTCATAAGGAACCAAGTAGCGAGGGTCCGGTTTCACGTCCGCGGGCGCTCCGCCAAGCGAGCTGATCATATTCTTTCCCCGCATCTCTGGATCATAGCGTGCTGAATCGGGCAACGACGCGGACCATCGATCGAGTTGTTTACTCATTTCAATCACTCGGTCGGGGTGCTGATAGGCAAGGTTTGTCAGTTCCGATGGATCGTTCGCAATATTAAACAAAACCGTCGTATCGTCTTTCCGCCACAGTTTCCAGTCACCGTTCCGCATGGCCTGCCCCGTATAGAACTCCCAGTACATCGGTTGATCGCGAGTGAGCGTGGAAATTTTGCCGGTCAAACGCGGCATTAAATCGACACCGTCGAATTCCGATGGAATCGCACCACCGCCCAAGGCGAGGGTCGTTGCCGTGAAATCCAGCGTGGTGACCATTTCGTCGACCACCTGACCTGCCGGAATTTTCCCTTTCCAATAGGCAAACATTGGGACCCGAATCCCACCCTCATGCAGCCACCCTTTGACTCCGCGCATCGGAACGTTATTGGAGCCATTCCAACTTCCGATCGGGCTGTTGTGTGTCTGCTTACCGGGTGCTCCGTTATCACCGGCAAACAAAATAAGCGTATTCTCTTCGAGACCATGTTGTTGCAATGTCTTCACCAGACCACCCACCGCATCATCCATCGCCTTAAGCAATGCCAGACCTTGACGTCGGACATCATCTTGCTGGTCGTTATAGTGCGGATAATCTTGCTTTGGAAAATCCTTGTAATAGGGATCCGACTTCTTAATCATTGGTACGTGCGGACCATAGATCGGAAAGTACAAGAAAAATGACTTGTCCTTGTTGCGGGAAACAAACGCTTCGGCAAATTTACCCTGCAAGATGACACGGTTTTGAAGTTCTTTCGGCCACTCCGCTTTTTTCTGGTGGGTGATCAGATTTCCTTCGAGATCGAGATTCGTATAGCCATTGGTCATTGGTGCAACCCAATATTCATCGAAGCCTCGACTGCGCGGATCGTACTCTTCTTTTGGATCGTGATTGAGTCCGCAATGCCATTTGCCGGAGAATCCGGTAACGTAACCCAGCCTTTTCATCCGATCTGCAATTGTCAGCAGAGGCTTACCCGCCATATCCGTTCCTGATGGATAAACCCTTGGTAGGGTTCCAACACCGGATCCAGCATCCGCCTTGTTCTCAGCAAACCCAAACTCGTTTTGGATACGTCCCGTCAACAATCCACACCGAGATGGGCGACATTGGGGAGCCGAACTGTATCCAGCACGCATTAGCACACCCCCTCTGGCGAGCGCGTCCATGTTGGGTGTGTCAACATTGGCATCGATTCCATGGATACCGAGGTCGGTATACCCGTGATCATCGGAGTAGATAATGATGACATTCGGCTTCTCGGCACGCGCCGTCAGCGTCAATAACAACAGTACGAACGCTGCTAGAAATTTTTTCATTTTGTTCTTCTTTACGCTCGGCGGGCTAGTAAGCAATCCAGGCACCGACCGATTAATCCAGGAACCGTTTCCCAACCTTTGATGGATTGGTTTTCATAAACAAACAAGATCAACTATAATCCCCCAAACGTACTGGTCAGCCACAAAACAACACGCCGAAGTATTTCTGCCTGAGAATAATCGAATGCAGGTTGTAACTCAAATCAATTTAGTTGCTGGCGAAATTAAAATTTAAATGTGGCTTCTAAGCCACTCTCCAACTCCCCCACCCCAAGATGCCTACCCCATGTCCAACCACACAAAATCTGACAAGGAGAGTCGGCACGCTTTAGCCGGAACGATTGGAAATGTACTGGAGTGGTATGACTTTGCGGTCTACGGTTTCCTCGCACCGGTCATGAGCCCCTTGTTCTTTCCGGAAGACGATGTGATATCCGGATTGATTAACACCTATGGTATTTTTGCCGCCGGCTATTTAATGCGGCCGTTAGGGGGTGTCATCTTTGGCCACATCGGCGATCGCGTGGGTAGAAAAACGGCACTCCAACTTTCAATTGCAATGATGGCAATCCCAACGGTGTTGGTAGGTCTCTTGCCGGTCTACAGTCAAATCGGCGCAAGCGCGGCGATCTTACTTATCTTGTTACGACTCCTGCAAGGCATCTCGGTTGGTGGAGAATTAATTGGGTCGATGTCCTACTTAGTTGAAACCGCACCACCCCATCGCCGCGGACTTTCTGGTAGTTGGTCGGTTTGTGGTGGCATTGCCGGCATCCTCTTGGGCTCACTCATGGCTACCGTTCTTACGAACAGTCTAAGTGAAGCTGCGATGCAATCCTGGGGCTGGAGGATTCCCTTTTTATCGGGCGTCGTAATCTTCGCGGTTGGAAGTTGGCTCCGCCGGACATTGGTCGAATCCCCCGATTTTGAAAAGTCAAAATTGAGTGGTGAAAACGAAGGCAACCCACTGCTCGAAGTTCTAAGAACCATGCCTGGTCGGGTGCTCCATATGTCGATTAGTATTCTGCTATTCGCAACCAGCTTTTACCTCCTGTTCGTTTGGATGCCAACCTACTTAACCAAGTTGGTTTCTCCGCCGATCCAACACGCACTGATCATCAACACAATTTCAATGGCATTGTTGCTATTATTGATCCCGGTAGGTGGGCGACTGTCCGATGCGTTTGGACGAAAAAAAGTGATGCTGACAGCAACCGCGCTAATGGGAATCCTGGTCTATCCATTCTTTTTAATCCTCGACCAGGGCGTAATGATTCATGCCTTGGTAATCCAAATCATCTTTGCAATTCTGCTGGGCGCAATTCAGGGCCCCCTGCCCGCGTTCATGGTCGAGTGTTTTCCAATTCGAGGGCGATACACCGCGATCGGCTTAAGCTACAACATCACGCTTGCTATTTTTGGCGGCACCGCTCCTCTGGTTAGCACTTGGTTAATCAAATCCACAGACGATCTGGCTTCACCGGCGATTTATCTCGTTGTCCTCTCAGCCATTAGTTTTGTGAGTATGTTATTTTTGAAGCCAATTGACGAGAAAGCCGATAGCAGCTCCATCAGCAGCCAATAATTCGCCTTTGATTTCCACCTGCATCTATCCCTTCTACGTCATGACGAACACCGCTGGCACGATCGCAATCTTCGCAATCACCATTCTTCTGTTTTGCGATTCAGGCAACGCTGATGATTGGCCACGATTCCGCGGCATCCAAGGATCTGGCGTCGTGACGGATTCCGACAAAACACCCAGCCTCTGGTCACCTTCAGAAAATGTCGCTTGGAAAACGCGTCTTCCCGGCCCGGGTGCATCGAGCCCAATCATTGTTGGTGAGAAGGTTTTTGTGACTTGTTATTCTGGCTACGGAGTTACGAAAGAAAAGGAGAGCGATCTTGAAGACTTGGTCAGGCACCTGATTTGTATTGACTTAGCATCAGGAGTAATTCTTTGGCAGAACAATATCGAAGCCTCGTTGCCGGAGGACTCTTATTATAAATCGGGGGTTTCCTCCCACGGCTACGCTTCCCACACGCCGGTCTCGGATGGCCGTAACGTTTACGCATTTTTTGGTAAAGGTGGCGTCTATGCGTTTGACCTCGATGGGAATGAACTCTGGCATGCCGACGCCGGCAAGGAATCCGATCCTCCCAAGTGGGGATCCTCATCGAGCCCAATTCTATATCGCGATACACTGATTGTGACGGCGTCCGCAGAGAGCCAGTCGATCATTGGTTTTGACACCCAAACGGGTAAAGAGAAATGGCGACAATCCGCAACGGGTCTCGACGGAATGTGGGGCACGCCAATTTTGGTTTCCGCCAACAAAACACGAACCGACCTTGTGATGCTGGTCCCCGGTGAAATTTGGGGGCTCGATCCAGCGACCGGAAAATTACGCTGGCATGCAACGGCTACAAAATCGCAACAGGCCTACACCAGCGTCATTGCTGATGGAAAACGTGTGTATGCATTCTCTGGACAGGGAGGAGGCAGCATCGCTATCGATGCAGGTGGAACCGGAAACGTCAGCGACACTCAAGTGATTTGGAAGGGGCCCGTGAATGCGATTTACGGATCACCCGTTCGCTACGAATCAAACTTATTTATCATTGCCCGTGGAATCCTCTCGACGGTCGATACTGGAACTGGCAAGAGAGATCTGCAAATGAGATTAAAAGGCGAACGGACGACGGGAAATTCCCGCTTTGGTTCGCTCGACTACGCTTCACCGATTGTGGTGGGAGATCGTTTGTTTTATCTCAATGCCAGCGGGCAAGTTTATGTCTTTCAGTTGGGCGAGGAAATCAAACAGTTGGCCGTCAATGAGGTGACATCTGAAAAAGAAGTCTTTTGGGGCTCCCCGGCAGCCAGCAACAGTCGACTCTTATTACGAAGTTCCAAGTATTTGTATTGCATCGCAGATGGCGATCTTGCCAACTCCCCTGCTCCAGTGATTCCCAAAATCCGTACGATCCCCGCGAGCAAAGGAACCAATTCGGTTCTGGCCAAATTGGTTCTGGCCAATTCGAAATTGCCGACACCAGCCGAACGCTCTCAGCGCCCCGCCCTTGCTAAGGACAACGAGTAACGTTGCAGAGGACACCCAAGCTCCGTTAGACGCTCCAATCGTCTCGATAAGATTTTGTTATTAACGCATTGGCTGCTTCATCGTTGGTAAACTTCATCGACTCCGCATCCCATTGCAGCTTCTTTCCAGCTCGATGAGCGACGTTCCCGAGCAGGTTGTGCTCAATCAAAGCGCCAGAATAATCAAAATTGCAAAGAGATTCACCACCCGTTTTGGCGGCATGAATCCATTCTTTGTAGTGCCCGAGCGAGGGTTTGATCGTCGCTTTGGGACGAGGAACATCCGCGAAATCAGCAGATGGGCTGAGAACCATTTTCCCATAATCAGCAACCAAGACTCCTCGGTCTCCAATAAACGCGACCCCTATCCCCCATTTACCAAGGTTGGTATCACTGCCCACTTTCGGCTGAAGGTATTCCGCTCGACGTTTCATCCCTTCATTTCCGTGATACCAAACGACCTTGCAAGCTGCATGGTGCGCACCATCGCCGTCGCGGGCCGGATGCTCCCAGGTCACCTGCTGCCACGGCGGACATGCTACGGCGTCAGGCTCAGGACCTTCGGACACAACGGAGGTTGGACGATCAAGCTCAAGAGCCCAGTAAGGCAAATCAATCAAGTGGCTACCCATGTCGCCAAGCACTCCATTGCCGAACTCCCAGCGACGGTTCCAGTTCAGGTTCCCACCGGACCAATAACTTTTGTTGTATGGCCGATTCGCTGCCGGCCCCAACCAGACATCCCAATCAAAGGTTTCAGGAACAGGCTGTTCCGGCAATACAGCCTGACCGACAGACGATATTCCACGACTACACCACACATGTGCTTCGGTCACAGCGCCAAGCATTCCACTTTGCACAATCTCGACAGCTCGTCGATAATTTCCGGTTGCATGAATCTGCGTTCCCATTTGAGTCGCGATCTCACCCTTCCGTTTTTTATATTCATCTTGCATCAATCTCGCTTCGCGAACTGTATGCGCCAGTGGTTTTTCACAATAGACATGCTTGCCTGCTCGCATCGCGGCGATAGAAACCAAGGCGTGGTGATGATCGGCCGTGGACACAACAAACGCATCAATTTTGGGATCGTCAATCAAGGTGCGCCAATCCGTCGTCACAATGGCGTCTTTAAAACGTTGGCTCACTTTGGCAGTTGTCGATTTATTGATGTCGCAGATTGCATAAATATTTTCACCCGAACAACCATTGAGATTCGCACCGCCCCGGCCGCCAGCACCCACCACTGCGATATTCAATTTATCCTTAGTCAAATCAGGTTTAGCTGCCAGAAGGTGAACGGGACCTAAGGCTGCCGCACCTACAAGCGTGGAAGCTTTGATAAAATGCCGGCGGTTGGCAGAGCCACGGTTGAGATTAGTCGGACTCATACAAGAACCTCTCGTTTAAGAAATAAAAACCATCGAACCACACTGAAAATGTGCAGCGATTGATTTTATCCGATCTGCCGCTGCACTTCATCTTTTCCATTCAAAAAAGCAAGAGAGAGGATCCCTCGTTCAATAGCCAAAGATCACCGACAACCGCTCGCCTTTGAATGATTACAAATCTTATTCGCTTATTTTTTACCCTGTTCAAGATCGGCAGTCGCGTTGGCGAATTGGCGCCCGAGATCAATATAGCCGGGAGAGTCATAATGCCACGGATCTGAATATCCGTATTGATCAGTCGTGGTCACCAGCGCCGCTGCTGCATCGGCTTTGACATACTCGGCTTGCGCCTCTCGTACGATCTCTCCATGTTTCCAACTGGGTGGTTCTTTTTTTGAATATGAAATCCTTCCGATCACAACTGGAAGATCATCTGTTCGAAATGCCGCTCGAATCAAGTCCATCAATCGCTTCAAATTTGCCTGATAACGCTTAGCAGTTTCGGGTGTATGGTGTGCGTCACTTTCACCTTGCATCCAGACAATCCCGGAAGGTATCAAACGATCAGATTGACCATCATTATCAATATCCGTGTCCGCATAAGCGTGACGCACCGTGGCCAAGAAATGATCGTACTGATTGACCCCCGCAGCACCTTTAAAATCGGGCTCCCAGCATCCAAACCCTCCAGCGGCCGCCGCATCGATGGACGTTCCACCTCGCGAGTACTTAACAATCGCAATCCGGCGATCAGGAAAACGTTTCTGCATCGTCTCTGCGAATGTCAACTCAACGCCAAACCGCTTGGAATACTGATTGGTTTTGCCATCTGATTTAAATCCAACGCCATGCCCGGGCTGCAGTTTGCTCCACACACCTTTCCCATCAACTGCGGCTTTATCGGGTGAAGTGTTGCCATGAAAAATCATAACATCGTTCTGTGCACCAGTCTCGGCAGCAGGCAATTGATTGACATACCCGTAGCCATCCATATTGGATTGACCTCCGAGGTAGTAAACATAAAAGTCAGTCGCCTGTGCAAAACTTTGAGCACTCACTACCAAACAAACCACCATCCAAATTTGCAACAGCTTCATCATTCATTCTCATTCAAAACAATTAATGGTTTCAATCGACCGACTCAATTCTCTAAATGCACCGATTGCGACAAGCGTTCAGCCTAGGGATTTATTTAGACAAGTCAAAAACTGCCAACTGAGGTAAGTGGTCGCTCAGAGCAAATGAACTGGGATCCTGGATATTTAAACGAAACCCACCTTCAAACAGCGGTCTCGATTCAACGACTTGATTAGCAATCTCCCCCGCCGCCAACACATAATCTATCCGCCACTTGGGAATATCAGCTTTGATGGTCGGCCCTTCACCGACACCCACTTTTGCGAACGTATCAATCCAGCCAGCCTCCATCCACAATTCATATTCCTTTGTGCCTGGACTATGGTTCAAATCCCCAATTAACAACATCGATTTCCCACTTTGCAAACCGGCCTGCATGGATTTTACCATCGCACGAATCTCAGCCAGACGATTGACCGGATCCGCAGTAGGGAAAAGATGAGCAGAATGGACAACCAATGTCGTTTTGTCCGGCATCAACAATTCCGCTCGCCCCCAGTGGCGGGTAAATAGTTTTGGCGGACGCTGAAAACCTAACGGAACATTTTGAGATCGAGCAACCTCGAAACGACTCAATAAAGTCCCGGGCCAGCTCCCACCGCTAGGAAAGCGGACATGATTAAGCCCGAGACGTTTGGCAATATCTTGCGTGATTGATTCTGACGGAGATTCAGAAAAACAGATAATGTCGGGATCATACAATTCCAACTCTTGCGCTAACCGGGCAGCCATTTGTTTTTTCGCAACGGCCTGCCTCGCCAAAGGTCGCTCTTTGGGCCAACCTTTGCCTCCATAAATATTGTACGCAATAACACGCAGTGTCTTCTGCGGTTTGGGGGAATTAGACAACGATAAAGCTGGGCTTAACAGTGGCAGAGCGACTCCTCCAGCAATCCCCGCAAATTGCCTCCGTGAAATTAAATTTGCCACACCAAGCCCCTCCACTGCATTCGCTACACAACCCAAGAACCGTCAACTCGATACCCAACATTGAATAACAAGCCGCCCCAAGTCTAAAGGATTACGAACGCAAGAGACAACTATTTGCGACAATTAAGAAGACCTTCCCATTTGAGAAATCAATTACAAAGGCTCTTCCAGCGTCATGACTTTACCTTGAATGACCGGCAATGGATTTTGAACCGGAGGCATGGGAGCGACCATATCTCCCATGGCGACTGCTCCCCCCATCGGGATGGCGTTCCCCGGGACAGCCGGGAAAAATCGCTCGATTAAAGGTTGGATTTTGGTGCCTATCCACGGAGCACTTGCGGCCAAGCCAGCACTGAATGTGACGAGTACCATCAAAAAAGCCATCGAAAACTGAAGTGGTTTTCTCTTACCGGCCAACGGTGAATTTGAGCGCGGGGGACAATCCGAGGTAACCACCGTCCCATCGTCCCGTCGATAAATTCGGGCGCACACTTTTTCACCCGAGTCCTCGAATAGTGAAACTGCTTCTGCTTCTGTCATCGCCTTGATATTGAACACATTCTTTTTACAGCGGCCACAAAAGCGAACTTGGTCGTTACCCTCCATTAAATCCCAGTCCATAGGACAAGGTGTGCGGATCTCGACCCGATCAAGCGTTCTCGACATTTAAGACTCCCGTAAATTCATTGAATCGACTGTCTAGCTGCGGGGTTAACGCACCAACGACAAGGATCTTAGAAAAAAGGAGCCAAAAAAATCGTTTTTAAAATGCTTGACCATTTTAAAACCTATGCCTGAGAAAACTCTGACGATTGGTTTGGTCTTTTTTATTTGGTCTTTAATAGCGAGTTTAATTTCTCACGATCGGGCTTTCCATCAAGCCACCCATTCGCTGCTAAAAAGGCATCCATTTTTAAAACAGTATCGAGAAATGATTCCTTGCTTTTTCCCTCGTTGAAAAATCCATGGGGTTGATCTTCGTAAACCCAAACCTCCGACTGGACGCCCGCTGCCTTTAGGTCAGCATCAAATTTCTTTGCAGTCTCTACTGGAACTAAGCTATCCTTGGAACCCAAAAAAACGATGGTAGGTGGGTCATCCGGACTGATATTATGTGCCGGCGAGATGGCTGGAAACCATGACTTAACGCGATTATGACCGTAGCCCTTTGGGCCGTTGTCATAGACAGGATTAAACAAGAGAAGTGCGTTCGACTTAGAACTTATCTTGGAATCCACTTCGGCAGGATCATCAAGCCCGTCACAGATGCCCGTTGCTGCCGCAACGTGACCACCAGCAGAACCTCCACCGGCAGCGATCCGATCAGGATCAATTCCAAGTCGCTTAGCATTTTTACGAACCCAGCGAATCGCTGATTTGCCATCAGCAACACACGCATCCGGATTTGTCTTTTGTCGTTGCTTCACTCGGTAATCAGCTACGAATGTAACCATACCCCTCGCCGCTAGGTATTTTGCCTGCTGCTCAAACTGCCCAACGGTTCCGCCATTCCAACCACCCCCAAAGAAAAACACAACCGCGGGCCGCGAATCACTCTCAGGTTTGTAATTGGCAGGGTCAAATCGGTAAATCCACAACTTATCTCCGGATGCTTCTTTATAAACTTCAGCAACCGCCGCGCCTTTGAAGTCATGCTTTTTCGTATCCGCAAAAGCAGTATTAAAAACAAAGAGGAAGAACAACAATGTTAAAACAGGTTTCATAGAGTAATCTCGTGCAAAATATTTGGTCTTTTAGATCGCCTCGCCAATAAAACATTCCATTAGCCTCGCAACCACCACCAGTTCAGGCCATCACAGGCATTCCCCGCTAAGTTCTTCTAATCTACCGCCGATCGTTGGGATTGTCACGTTTTCTACGGCTCTATCCACGATAACACCGGATGTATCCTGGAGAGCCAGTGCAGCAGGCAAGTTTCCGCTAACACTTCCACCACAAGCAACGCTAAACTTAAATTCTCTCAGATCGCTGATCGACAAACAGACATTGCAAAGCATCCTATGAATACGACTTTCTTCACTTGGTTCACGGCAATCCAATCCCTTCAAAAACTTGCCTTCCAATTAGTCCATAGGCTTTTAGGGGCTGGCTTTCCTCCATCGAAAAGATCTCAAATCTCACTTGCAGTTGCCGTCATCTACACTTGCGGAGCAATCTCGCCCCTCCTCTGCAGTGATGCCATTTCCGCCGAAGAACGGCCGAATGTAATCCTCGTGATGACAGACGACCAAGGATACGGTGACCTTAGCTACCACGGAAACCCGATCTTACAGACACCTCATTTGGATCAATTAGCCAGCGAATCGATTCGGTTTACCAACTTCCACGTTAGCTCCTTCTGCACTCCAACGCGTGCTGCATTGATGACTGGCCATTACCCTGCCAGAACAGGTGCCTATCGAACCAGTAGTGGCCGCACACTGATGCACCCCGACGAACAAACTATCGCCGATTTATTTTCAGCCAATCAATATATCACTGGCATGTTTGGGAAATGGCATCTTGGTGATAACGCGCCTCACCGGCCACAAGATCGCGGGTTTCAAAATGTACTCTGGCACCGATGTGGCGGCGTTGGGCAAGCGTCTGACTATTGGGGGAATGACTACTTCGATGACACCTACGAACGAAATGGAAAATTCGAAAAATTTACTGGATACTGCACCGATGTTTGGTTTTCCGAAGCCATCAAGTTCGTCGAAACCAACCGCGACAAACCATTTTTTCTTTACCTAGCCACCAACGCACCACACGGGCCTTACCGAGTTGATGATCGTTGGAGTGATCCTTACCGTGAACAAATCAAATGGAAAAATGGACCTGAATTTTATGGCATGATTGAAAACTTCGATCACAACATGGGAAAGTTGAGAAGTAAACTTGTAGACCTTGGACTCGCCGAGAATACAATTCTAATTTTCATGACTGACAATGGCACATCCAACGGCGGAACATTTGAAAAACCGACCGGCTTGCTGACCAGCGGTTACAACGCAGGAATGCGTGGCAAGAAATCATCGATTTACGAAGGTGGACACAGAGTTCCTTTTTTCATCCGCTGGCCTGGAGGCGGGCTAATCGAAAACAGAAATATCTCTCATTTAGCAGCACATATTGACGACCTGCCGACCCTTGCTGAACTTTGCGATTTAGAATTGCCCAATTCTTATCAGCCGGACGGCATCTCTTTTGCAAAAAATCTAAAAGAGGTGGATGCCGCGGGTCACCGCGACCACCTCATCGTCCAATACCATGGCGGACCCGGCTTCAAAATTTCACCGGAACCATGGTCCTATTCGTGTATCTTGAAAGACCAATGGCGTTTAATTAACGGCGAGGAACTTTACGATCTGCGATCCGATCCGGAACAGAGAATCAATGTCGCTGATCAGCAACCCGACATCGTCAAAAACCTGAAATCCTACTACCTTCCGTTTTGGAATTCCGTCTCACCCAAAATCACTCCGGTTTCCATTGCCCTTGGAAGCCCCACCGATAATCCAACCGTTCTCTCTTCCCAGGATTGGTACATGCCTAGAGGCAATCCTCCCTGGAATTTTGGACAGATTGGAAAACTGCCCTCCGTTACGGGACCATGGATGGTAGACGTCCAAACGCCCGGGCTTTATCGGATTACACTCCGCCAATGGCCCGCTCAGGCTAACAAGCCCATCAAAGCGGTACGAGGGAAAATCGAAATTGCCGGAGTAATACGAGAATCAGAAATCAAACCACAAACCCTTGGACAGGTCTTTGAAGTTGAACTCCCCAAAGGAAAGACACAGCTTCGAACATGGCTGTTTGATTCCAAAGGCAATGCGGGGGGCGCCTACTTCACCGATGTCGAGCTAATCAAAGAGCGATAACAAAACAGCTATGCTGTTGCTTCAGCAAAGCATCTTGTTGTTAAAAATCATCACTCAAAATTGCAGACATTTTTGATTTGCGATTGGACTTTTAAGTCACCACCTGCTCATAATTGTCTGCTTCTAATAACAGGTTTTCTTTGATTCACTTCCTTGAAATCTATCTAACAACCGGACACCCCATGACTCCAAAACATATTTTTGCATCGACGTTAATACTAATTTCATTATTAACGTCACCCATGTTTGCCGATGTACGGCTTCCTAATGTCATCAGCAGCCATATGGTTCTCCAGCAGGAAAAGCCTGTTCACATCTGGGGGTGGGCAGAACCGGGTGAGCAGGTCGAAGTTTCATTCGCCGGACAAACAAAAAAAACCAAGGCCGATGCGAGCGGCAAATGGCTCGTCGCGTTGGATCCTTTGAAGGCCAACAAAACTCCGGCAACGATGAACATCACCGGCAAAAACACGATCAAGCTGGATGACCTTTTGGTGGGTGAAGTCTGGGTCTGTTCAGGTCAGTCCAATATGGAATGGAACATGACGCAAACCGAAAAAGGGAAGGACGAGATACCAAAAGCCAACCACCCTCAAATACGCCTCTACAATGTCGTTGGCCACATTAAGAAACCACAACCGCAAGAGGACGCCCCTGGTACATGGCAAGCCTGCACACCAGAATCTGTTAAGAAATTTTCGGGAGTAGGTTACTATTTCGGAAAGGACCTTCAAGCCAAACTCGACGTGCCGATTGGTTTAATTGGATCTAATTGGGGTGGAACCCAGATTGAACCATGGACCCCCAAGGTCGGTTTGGAACAAGTCGACTCACTCAAAGCCAGCGCAAAAAATGGTGGGATTTACAACGGCATGATTCACCCATTGGCTCCATACTCTTTCCGAGGCATCATTTGGTATCAAGGCGAATCCAACTGCGTAAGTGGCGACACAGACATTTACACCGATCGCTCGATCGCCATGGTCAAAGGCTGGGAATCAGTTTTCCAACAAGATGACCTTTCGTTTTACTTTGTGCAAATCGCACCTTTCCCGTACAGCACGAAATTTAAAAATCGAAACAAAGAAATCAACACGGAATCACTTCCCCGATTTTGGGATGCACAAACAGCATGCCTCGATGCAATCCCTGACTGTGGGATGGTCGTTATTACCGACATCACCGGGAACGTGAACGACATTCACCCAAGAAATAAACGAGACGTCGGCGCACGTCTAGCTCGCTGGGCGATGGCTAAGAACTATGGAGATTCCAACATGGTCTACTCCGGTCCAAAATACAAAACGATGTCCGCTAAGGGCAAGCAGGCCATACTCGAGTTTGATTATTCGGGCTCCGGTTTAAAATCACTCGACGGAAAACCACTATCTCAATTCATGATTGCCGGTGGCGATAAAAAATTCGTCGAAGCCACAGCTAAAGTTGTTGGTAACACAGTCGTAGTCGAGGCAGCAGGAGTCGACAAACCAACCGCCGTCCGATTCGGCTGGGAGGAAACCGTGATTGGCAATTTAGGAAACCAAGAAGGACTACCAGCGATTCCTTTTCGAACTGACAGTTGGTAATACGGTAGATTGGCGAGCGTCTGGATGACCAAAATCCCGGCGCTCCGCCAACTTGTTTTTCGTTCAAATCTATTTGGCCAAAACCATCGGCGACGACGATTCAAGTGTCGATGCCGATCGCTGCTTGGTACCGCGACTGGCATCATTACCAAGTCTCTCGATGGCTTGCCGTGCAATGGTCTGCATTTTCGTCACCACCTCCGGGTTCGATTTAGAAACGTCCTTCAGCTCCCCCAGATCGTCTTTTAGGTTAACTAATTTCGCGGGACGTCCGGGCCGCTCAGTTTTTGGGGTAGTCCAATTCGGATGCGTCGCCTCCAACGGCAAATGATACTTCCAGTCACCCATGCGAATCGCCTGCAATTGCCGACGACGATAATATAAAAACGACTCATATTCTGATTCCGCGCCCTCGTTGCCTAAGATTAAATTCGTGATATCGAATCCATCGATTTTTTGCTTGGGCAGTTCTGCGCCTGCCAATTTGCAAAAAGTTGGTAACAAATCCATCGTGGTTGCCAATTCAGTGCAAACGGTTTCTGGCTTAATTCGGCCTGGCCACTTCGCCAGCATCGGAACCCGCATTCCTCCCTCCATCGTCGACCCTTTAATTCCTGATAGAGGTTGATTCGAGCCTCCATTGCGACCATTGGATCCGTTGTCAGAAGTGAAAATCACCAACGTGTTATCGGCAATTCCCAAACGATCAAGACTGGCTAGGATTTGACCTGTCGACCAATCGATTTCTTCAATGGAATCACCGTACCGACCGTTGGCACTTTTTCCCAGAAAATCTGGAGAGGCAAATAAAGGAAGATGCGGAAACGTGTGCGGCAAATATACGAAAAACGGCTTCGATTTATTTTCCGTAATGAACTCAATCGCCGCTTCGGTGTAACGCTTGGTAAGAGTCGACTGATCAGCGGGTGCTTCGATCACGGTGCGCTGTTCTACCAAAGGAAGGGGTGGATCTCCCCTGCCCTTGGATTGCATATCGTTGGAATAAGGAATCCCAAAATAGAAATCGAATCCGTGCTCGGTGGGCAAATGCTCGGGCTGATCTCCTAAATGCCACTTACCAATACAGGCCGTCGCATAACCTACCGACTTCAATGCTTCAGCAATCGTAAGTTCCTCGGGGTTTAAACCTCGCCGACTGCGCGGGACAAGGACCCAGTGCCCCGTATAATCTTCATGCATCCCAACTCGACGAGCATAACAGCCGGTCATCAAACTTGATCGTGACGGCGTACACACAGGGCTGGAAGAATAAAAATCTGTAAACTTAACTCCCGCCTTGGCCAGCTGGTCAACATTGGGAGTTCGATTCTTTTCAGAACCATAGCAACCAAGATCTCCATATCCAAGATCGTCGCAGAAAATGACAATTAGATTAGGCTGATCCCGCTCTTGCGCGATGCCAACTCCGCTAAGTAAAGAGAAGAATAAAATCAGGACTGGCTTCATTTTGGTTTCCCTTGGACACAAGTTCCTGCACCGGAACGCAGCGTCACATAAAAATCGTGATTGGCTTATTACTTTGATGATTCAGGCTTCTCGGACGCAGCCTTTTGATTCACCGAAGGGGGATTCTCTTTTTTCCGCATAACAAATTCTACCGCTGTGAACTTATTCAACTTTGGAATGCTGACTTCGAGAACTCCGTTTTGAACGACGTCCCCCTTGGTTTCAAGGTAGCGGACATCGCGATCCGCTCCATTTTTCCGGTCAATATTTTTTGTGATCACGCGCGCGTAATACCGACTGCCATCAGGAAACCCCTCACCCTTGAATTTACCAACTGACGATTCATTGTTGTAGTATTGCCCAGACTGAACCTGAGCGGGAATCTTAATTTTAACAGCTTCTTTACCATTAGCACCGGAGGAGTAAACGAGCACGGTGAATCGATTTTCCGACCGGTTATAAGACGAAATTCGATAACGCTCATTGCCAGTAAAGCCTCTCCCCGTCACAGCAATATCATTCCCAACCTCCCCCGCCATTGCATGCCGGATGACTTCATCCCGACCGCTCGAAATCTGGGCGTACCACTTCCAAACGTAATAATGCAAGTGATTGGGATCGGATGGATTAATATAATCATCCACGGTAAAAACATTTCCGCCGGCTTCGCCAATCTCGAAACGATCGTCAGGGCCTCGCAGACCGACTTTTGTTGTCACGACCCCTGCACCACCATCGTTTGCCTCAATCACAATCTCCGGTTGAAGCTCGGCTATTCGACCGTTGTAATCACGACGCTTGGTAAGTCCCATCGACCAACTACTGGAGTTATCCGACCACGGCAGATTAATGGTATTGAGTCCCCGCTGGAGACACTGACCGATGATGGTAACTGCTTTGTCATAGGCATCCACCTCGTTTTTTAAACCATCGCCGTTGACATCAACTGCACTCGAACCATCATCCCAGGAAATCCAGGATTCCGCCGAAAGCATCGCCTTCGCTTGGTATCCCGCCGCATCGAGTTTACCGCGAGCCAGATCATAATTTCCCCAAACTGACGGGACGTAACTACCATCCATGTTTCCAAAACCGTCGTTTTGATCGGAAACGTTTAGATTTAATGCATCGACGAGGTTCATCAACTTTGGATTGGAAACCAGCAAACTATAAAACTGATCCACCGCAAACCCACCTTTTCCCGACAACCCCTTTGTGACCGGACAATTTTCACACGGTGACATGCCGTTTGTTGAAACGATGACGGGTGTAGCCGGCTCTTGCTCATAAACAGTGCGAATCGCTTGAGCACCCGCGATCAAAATGTCGTTAATGATAAAATCAATATCAGCTCCATTCATTAATCCTTGCAAATTGGATTCATGAGAAAGCTGATACGCATCGACTCGTCCTTTAAAATGAGTTGCGATTCGTTTGACATACCTCTGAAATAAATCTTTCTTCGGTTTGAACCCACCTGCTTTGCCGCTCTCCGACGCCCACGCGGGGCAATGAAAAAACACGAACTCGACTTTGATTCCTTTTTCATTGCAAACCTCGACTGCCTTTTCAATTGTCTTCAAAGATGGCGAGGGATTATTGACGTAATCGGCAAACGCTTCTGTTGGCTCCATCGCCGACCAACTCACCCAAAACTGAGCGTAACTACTAGCGACAGATATGACCGGACGCTTGGCGTCGTACGCGTTGGCCAGCGGACGACCAAAAAACGGCTGCCACCTTACCCCTACGTGCATATGATCCTTAGTCCAAACGTAGTTTTGAAGTTGCCCCTCCTCACTGACATCTTCAAGGAAACAGGCAATGTCATTCAACTCGCTATCCTGACTCCAAACAAACGAATCGTTACCCAGCAAAGTGGATAAAAACAGAACTGAAAACAGAACCAAGCAATTAAATGGTTGCATTATTTTTCTTTCGATTGGGCTGGGTCTAATCGGAGGGCTGAACCAAGAGTCACAGATTTGACACGGATGTCAGGATTATCTTTCGGCATCTCGACAGCTGGGCCGTATCAATTTATCAACTGAGTAATCTTGGAGTAGATTAAGAGTACGCCAAAAAGTTTTTTCTGTCTAAATTAGCCTAATACAACCCGATTAAGTAGGCGCAACACTAATCAACTTTCGCAATCACGCTGATCGCTGATTTGCCGAAGTGGCTACTTTCACTCTTATAGAACGCCTCTAACAATCGCACTTTTAGACAAGTTGGCATGTGGAAAACTACAGCTTACAATCTAAAATCTGCTCATTACCAACTTACAAAAATTAACCTTCCGTCCAGCCGAAATAGACCATGAAAAAGAAATCGTCGCCCATCTCCCGCAGAGCACTTCTTGGCACCGGCGTTGCAGCTGCCGTCTCTGGTAAGGTCGCGCTTGCTGGAACACAAGTGAATCAAGAAAAACAAGACGTCAAGCGCGCATTCGTTGACGGATTAGCTCCCGGCTTTGAAGCACTTGGCGAAGAACACTTCACGCGGGTCAACTCGAATGATGACACATGGACATTTAAAGACAATGTGATTGAGTGCACCGGTCGCCCCGTCAGTGTCATTCGCACAAAAAAACAATACACCAATTTTGAACTTGTCGCGCAATGGATGCATCACAAACCTGCGGGTAACAGTGGCATTTTTGTTTGGACCACACCGGCTTCCATCGAGCGGTTAACAAAGGCTGGTAAACCCGGCCTGCCGCAAGGCATCGAAGTCCAGGTGCTCGATCTAGCCTACGGGCAACCCAACCCAGCGGACTGGTACACCAGCCATGGTGACGTTTTCCCCGTTGGCGTCAAAATGAAACCCTTCCCACCGGTGGCCCCCAATGGCTCAAGAAGCTTTCCAACCAAAGAACTTTCCAAAGGCGTTGGCGAATGGAACCATTACTACGTTCGCGCCATCAACGGTGAAGTTCGCCTGTGGGTCAATGGTGAAGAAGTTTCCGGCGGGACTCAGTGCGATCCCAAAACTGGGTACCTCTGTTTAGAAAGCGAAGGTAGTCCAATCACATTTCGAGATCTTCGCTTACGCGAACTTCCGTAATCGACGTGATGAAGAACTTCGTCGGCTCCCCAAGTCTATTCGAGCGCAAAGTCAATTCGATTGGTCATTCTCGAACTGGCAGGCCGCTGCTTTGACCGCGAGGTCAAATGCATTTTCGAGTGCTGGTCTCCAGTTCCAGACCAACCCTGAGGGACATGCAGTAACTGCATACCAATCCTGTCCCCTGCTTTGGCGACGCCTTGAAAACAATCTCGATCCCACATAATTCTCAATTCGTCACGATCGATCATCTTTCCAGTGCGGTTCTTAAGCGTTGAAACCGCGGAGGCCTTTGGCGGAACAAATTCCCCGTTAACCCACAAACGTACGAGCAGATTACCTTCAGGGTTAGAAACCTCAATTGAGGAATCCGATTGAAGTAGAAACCCACCCTCGCTTGCCACTAATTTCAAAGTCTTACTTGGTTTTGCTGGCCAGAGTTTTGGCAAAGGCTCCTCTCCATCTGACTTTTTCCCTGCGAACTGGGGAGTGAATCCATTGTGAATTGGCATTGCCTGCTCAATCGCATCAGCACCGAACTGCATTTCGCAAGTCACACGGATCTCTCCATCAGCACTTGCCTGACGTTTTAACGACACGCTCGACCATGGCTCAAAGCTATCAATGCTTCTTTGGATCGACGACGACACTTTCTTCCCAGCAGGTGACTTAATTTTGATTTGGCAGTCTTTGGTTTTTACCATCGCAATCCGCGTGTACAGAACTTCATTAGACTTAGATATGCCGTCAAAATTTCTGCTTAACCAATTTTGGCTTAATCCCAATCGAGCTTGCTGTAACGCAGGCACTTTTGAATCGGACACTTCTGACTCGCAATTTACAACCAGCGGACCGAGTGCATTGGGGTGATTGTAATACAAAGCACCGCTTGGAATGCCACCTCGTTCAACCAGAGCATACAAGAGAACACCGCTATTTTGAGGGCACTGTCTAGCTTCTATCCCAAGTCGAACAATTCCAAAATCGCCTTTGGCAAAAACAGGAGCCTCGCGTAGTTCACTCCAGGTTTTAACTACCGGTATTTCATTATCTTTTGGGACGGCGTTACTGGCCTGCAAGCCAGTAATGCTGATGAAAACAAAACCTACAATCACTAAATTCTTGTACATAATCTTTCACATTCACAGATAATTAGCAGTAAATTTAAACGTCCGTTCGCTTTACTTACTTTAAATTTAGCGGCAGTTTCATCACATTGAAAATCAATGAAATACTTT
>Ga0214479_100003_pt1 | contig 130924 bp, 94 predicted proteins | sample M1_20Mar14CPVII9_5_FD_165054 | JGI IMG/M metagenome (GOLD analysis project Ga0214479, IMG submission 165054) | Marine eukaryotic communities from Monterey Bay, California, United States - M1_20Mar14CPVII9sort6BwellE14 | ecosystem: Environmental > Aquatic > Marine > Unclassified | place: USA... | reverse complement strand
GGGCTGTAAAAGTATGGTGGAGGGCCCTACAATCATGCTGGGAGTGTTCATCAACTTGTTATGTACCTATACAATGCCAAACAATCACTATTCAAGAACCTGCATGCTGCTATACCCCCACTTGTTGGCCAAACGTTGTTTGAAAGTCGGCAGGAAATCAGGATTTTGCCAAATCTGAGGCATGAAATCCGCCAACATGTGGCTGTAAAAGTATGATGGAGGGACTTACAACCATGCTGGGAGTGTTGAATACATTATTATATACATATACAATGAGAAAGTACCAATATACAAGCACCTAGGTAGTGACGGTATGCTATCTGATGACCAAACGTGCCCTAGAGGATGCTAGGATTTTGACATTCAGACCTATTTGAGGCTGACAAAGGACCAACAAGTGGCAACAGAAGTGGGATAGATAGTCCTAAAAACATGCAATGGGTGTTCATGCCACTATTATACACATATACAATGAGAAATTACCATTATAAATGCATGTGAATGGCGGTGTACTGCCACTTGATGATGAAACATAGCCAGGAAGTTGATAGAAGTTTGAGATTCAGACACTCTCAAACACCTATGTTGGCCATAATAGTGGTAATGCCCATCACCATAGGCAATATGAACATGCAAATGCACTTCCTACATGTTATATGGACCCAATACAATGGTTTGGAACACTAGTGGACAGTGATACACCCACCGGTCGTGCTTCTGTATACCAACACCCCAGCTCAGAACATCAGGAAATCGTGAGGCTAACCCCACTATTTGATATAATAATGGTAACGTCCACCACCGAGGGCAATATAAACATGCCGGTGCACTGCCTACATGTTATATGGACCCAACGCAATAGTTTGGAGCACTATTGGATGATGATACACCCACGGTTCATGCTTCTGTATGCCAATACCTCGGCTTGACACGGCTAGGAATCACGTCTAGAACCACATTTTCTGTATATCAGAAGCTGTATATGGACAAACATGCTATAAAAAGTGTTCTAAGATCATCCATATACCCAATGTGGAAAATAATGGGTGTTCCAATAGTTTTGAGCCACCACTAACAACATTATACCTGCAAGTATGAGGCAAATATGGGCAAAATCAGTAAAATCATGGGGGTAGAGCACAAAAGCTGGTATATAAGAAGCTGTATATGGACAAACAAGTCATAAAAAGTGGATCTAACATCACTTATATACCCAATGTGAAGAATAATGGGCGTACTTACATGTTTGAACCATAGCTGACAACAATACAGCCATCGGTATATGGGCAAAATCAGCAAAATCACAGGGGTAGCGGTGAAAAATAGGGTAAGGCAGGCACCCAAATCATGTATCTTGCCATTTGGTGACACCGAGGGACAGGCACATATATATTCATGAAAAGTGCACCCAACGTTTGAGACCTGACAGCATATTGGCGAAACGTTGGGCTACCGCTCCCACTCAATGCAAAACGGGGTTTTCTCGCCAAATTTAAGAGTGTGACAAGTTGGAGGTGAACACAAGTGTCCACACAGTGATAAACAGAACCAGCATCAAGCATAGATATAACACAAATAATCATGAGCTATTGGAGGACTTCCAGTCATTCATCATTGAGTAGTGGTGGTGAGTATGAGGATAATACGGAGGAGGTCAATTCTGTAAAAGTCAATATTCTGATAGTAGAGCATGCCGCAAGAGAGGATTGAGATGTCTTAGAGTGCCGAAGTACTCTCTTGGGTATTTACAACAGTGCTGCAGTGTGATATTGGGGTATTATCCATGATTTCAACCTGTCGGAACTGCATGAAACATCACTGCTTGCAGGGCGGTATCCCAGATATTGCATATCAAGCTTCACTATGAGCACAAAAGGAGGGGCGCACCAACACAGGCAGTCTAAATCCTCTCAATAGGTATAAGTAACAATGAAACAATGCATTTTGAAATGGATTGATGTTTATACTTGATACAATGGGAGAGATTAGTTCATCTGGGGCATCAGGGTTGGGGTAATGATGCAATACCATGAGTATTGAAGTCAATCGTACATAATCAAGTGGTCCAAATCAGTCAAGGTTAGGGTTAGGCTTAGTACAAAGAGCAATAATGCATTAGATGATGTCAAACTCCCTGCACAGTACTTGTTAGGCATCTCCTCTCTCAAATGAGCTTCCAAGACCAAGACCACCAAAACATATGTGTAAGTAACACATATCACATATATCAAGGCTCAGAAAGTCTTCTTATATAAGTGTGCACACGTGAGCAGGTGGCCAAAATTATCCATATATGCTAGTACAACAGCGTCACAGCACTAGAAGAAAATCACTTTCTTGTACGTCCCACACCTCAACTATACTATTTATTGGTGCTATCATGTGCTGACTAAAGGTATTGTAACCGGCAAACTAAAGCGATGTAGCTTCTTATTGGTTTGATGTTATGTTATATCAGTGATGAAAAAGACTATTTGCTCTTATTATTGTTCTATGGCTGTATACAAGGAATGGTCAATTCAGGGTTAGGGTTAGGGTCAGAGTTATGGATGGGTGTCTTAATCCTTCATCCACAATATATGAGTTAGTTAGACATATTTTATTAGAAATATAATATGAGTTAGTAACACATATGATTATGAATGGGATGGGTGTCTTCCCAATTGCAATGAAACATGACCAAGACCCAAAAAATATATGAGTTAATAACAGATATAGTGTCAAGGCGAGAAAATATGTGTTAATAACACATATGCTACTGAAAAATTATATGACTTACTAATACATATTTTCATGAACATGACATTGCAATGATATACCAATCAGTAATGCTCATGAATATCTTATCGGGCCTTGTGTGAATAGCATGAGCGTGATGGAAGTGCTATTTCTGCATGCAATGCATCATTCCTCATTACTAGTTGCTTTTTTGTGTATGTGTTAATAAGGCATATGTTTTTGAGGTCAAAACTAGACAACGCCCCAGATTTTGACCATCGGCTGATACTCAGTGACATGTCACACCTCGCTGTGCGTGTTAGTTAGTGAAAAATAAAAGTATGTGTTGCTAACACATATACCTTGCCGCCCCATGAGGCGGATACCGACGCCCCGAACGCCCCTGCCGAGGCATAAAGTAGGCTAACAACTACCCATTTATTCTGGACTCCCTAATCTTTGGCAAGAGGTATCTTTCTTCTTGTGTGCAATGGATAACAACGACTCGAGAAGCACTTGGTCTAGATAGTTTAGAATATCTGTTATTACTTTGTTATAAATGACAGAAGTGGATGAGGGTAAATTAAAATTTTAAGATCAATCAATCAATCCAGTGTGTTTCTCCATGTAGCGTTCAACTTTCAGTACCATTACTAGTCAAAGTCAAAAGTTATCGTGTCTGATACTTTACCTACTTTATATCCAACTCTTCGCTTCTCTATTCTTCCGTACAAACATACATGCATACAAATTGCTCTCTTACTAATGTACTGCTCACCAATCATCATTCAAGGGTACATCAGTATATGCTAACTCTTTATGCGCCTTTTGTTTAGTAGATGGCGATGAGAAGAACCTTTCCAATACATATGTAAAGCCTGCATATGTCGCCCCTCCTTGTATCATGGCCTGCGGTCCTCCACTCTTATTCAAGAAAGCACCTGCAAGTCCACTACCAAGAATTGCATTCCATCCATCCTCTTCTCTCCCACCTCTAGCTAATCTAACAAAGTTGTTAAAACCACTAAAAGCTGCACTTAATGTTGCCCAACTTTTAAATGATGTAACTGCCTTAGTATGCAATGCACCAAATCTTGAAGCAATACTACCCATTTCTTTACCAAATATAGTTGATGGTACATTCATTACACTACCTCCAATATATCCAAGTATTCCGCCTGATACATAAGATTGAAGTGTAATTACTGATAATTCTATACCACTTGATACTAACAGACCTATTGGACCTAGTTGTGATCTTAATTCCTCGAGACTTGGTTCATTACCTTGTTCATCATGTGGTGGATTGTAATGATCTAAATCATAATCTTCATCAAAATCTACTACTTTCTTATTCTTTCGTTTGAATAATCCAACATTTTGGATACTATTAGAAGATGATATAGATGTAGAGACAGCAGTATTGATATGTTTCCGCCGCCGTGATAAAGTATGGTAATTAGATGATTGTTGCAATGTTGATGTTGTTGTTGTTGCTCCGCCACCACGAGGATAGAATGCAAGTCTGTGTTTAGTGAGGCTTAAAGGCTTTGCTGCAAACACCAATTGTAAAGTATTAATGACAAGTAATACAGCCAATACTATCCTATAGTTCAGCGGTATTCTTCGAGTATAGCTCATTATATCAGCTATCCACTACCGTACCGTCATCAATGGCTGTTGATTTCCAAACTCCGAGGATACCATGTACTTTTTACCTCGCGACCCGCGACTCTCAAGTAAATGTAAACTAGTTGCCTAAGAGAGTTGCTGCTGCTCTAGCTCTATGTATTCTCACCTTGATCTACTCTTATAAGCAACTCATCTAATACTCTACGATATTCCATAGTGCCTTGCAATAATTTTTACTGCCGCCGCTATCCTATATCTATACTATCAACCCTTGAAAAATTAGAAATACCCAGACATAATGTCAGCTCGTTTATCATCAGATCCAAATTTAGCCGGCCTTAAGGTGACATTAACAATACATAATGCCACCGGCCTAATTGCAAAAGATCGTAATATTTTTGGTAAGAAAACATCGTCAGATCCATATGTTAAAGTATTCTATGGTAACAATGAGAATAGTAAGCCGATTGGCAAAACATCTGTTAAGAAGAAGACATTAAATCCAGAATGGGAACATCAAATTAAACATATATTAGGTATTAATGACGGTGAGAAAGTTAGACATGCATTACCAACAGCCTCTCAAATGGGTAATGTACCCACATTGCAATTGGTCCTCCAAGATTCCGATAAACTCGGTAATGATGATAATTTAGGACAAGTATTCGTACCAATAATTCTGGGTGGGATGGATCATCAAAAGTTTCAAGTAACAACTGGGGCACCAAACTCAAAGTTCTTCTGTAAAAAGGCCAAGGGTGAAATATATATTAGTTATACAGTAACTACATTATTACTACCGGATATTGTTACTGGTAATGTATTGCCATTGAAAATGGCAAAGAATCATTCTAAACTCAAGGTTGGACTTGGTTGGCAGGTAACACAACGTCAAACACCTGTTGATTTAGATGTTAGTATTGTTGCAATTGATACTGATGGCAAGGTTGATATGAAAGAGTCAGTATACTGTAAGTCATGGTGTCTAATCTTTATTGTTTCCTTTGTTTATAAGATTGAGATCTCACACTCATTTTTACCTTTCATATTATTAGTTGCCAACTTATCAAATCCAAACGGCAGTATAACACACTCGGGAGATGAACGGGAGGGTGTTGAAAGTGTAGCAGAGAATGGATCAGATGATCGTGAACAAATCATGATTGATTTGGATAACTTGCCATCTTATATTGCGGCGTATGTATTATTGGTTACTGTTGCCACACCGGGTGTATCATTTGATCAAATCACAAGTGCAAGGGTACGGATTTGTGATGGACATAGTGATATGGGATTCTGTGCTTTTAGGCCAGCGTATGAGGGAGCTGCCACTGCCATGTTTTGTCTACGCATTAGTCGAAAGTTAAAGGGGAAGAACAAATTTGGTAAAGGATGGGAACTTGCAACTATTGGTGAGACGGATAATTCAGCTAGGGATTTCGGAAGTCTTATTCCCGAGATTAAAGGATTTGTACGTGATTTGTTCCCTGGTATGAATATCGATCCGAATGAGCGTACTGCAATCATGAATAAGGAAGTGACGATCAGAATTAAGGATTATGCACCCGAGAGAAATGTACTGCCTTCCGTATTGGCAATGGGGTTGGCCTGGGATGTAACCAATGGTGTAGACATTGATTTGGATGCCTCTTGCTTATGCCTCGACGCTCGTATGAACATGGTTGATCTGATATACTTCAAAAATTTGCGGTCATCTGATGGGAGTATTCATCATAGTGGAGATGAGAGGGAGGGAGATGAGATCGGTGATGATGAAAAGATCATTGTGGCACTTAATGGTGTGAATCCAAATGTTGAACATATTGTGTTTGTGATCAATAGTTATACGGAACAGGAGCTTGATGACGTATCCATGGCATCATGCCATTTGTTTGATCCAGTGAAGCGAGTTGATTTGGCATCTTATACACTTACAAACAATGCAGCGTTGGATGGACATACTGCCTTGCTGTTGGCAGATCTATACCGTGATGCAACGACAAGAGATTGGATGATGAGAATACTGTCAGTGCCTAGTCAGGGAAAGACGGCTCGTCGATGTATTGGCCACCTCGTTGATTATCTTAAGTCAACGACTCCATCAGAAGCGGCAGTTCCACCTAATCCTGATGTGATATTGACAGAAATGCCAGTAGCTGTGCCAGTGGAAGAGGATGTTTGCTTTGCCCCTATTGATGAAGAAATTGTAATTGCTGCAGCTGTCTAAAAGTTTGTTGTAAGGCGAGAGGTGATGATGCGAATAGGATAGGATATTGTATGTTTATACCAAAGTATGGATTTAATGTAAAGGAGGCAAGTAAGTTTAAAGTAAAAGTATGTATGGCAAGATTCTGTAAATCTCAACAGAATATTCCCCCTCTTCTTCAACCTTGCAATTCAATGGGTATGCATCCATCTCTTGCAAACATTCACAGCCTATTTGAATCGGGTGATGCCTCTTGGACGGCTGGCATCGGTCCGTTGGTTGAGCCTCTTAATGCTGCGGAGTTCGCTGCCGGATCAAAGCCTGTACCACAGGCTCTATTTGCTCACAACACACAAACGAGTGTAACTCAAAGTGTGTTCTCTCAAGATTCAACGGTTGGTGGCGTTCTTGGAAGATTAGGTGATGTGCTAAACGAACAAGCGCAGGAAGATATATTTGATGCGTACTCAATATCAGGGACGCCGAAAATTTTAGAAGGAGCGCCAGGTGTGCGAAGAGTAGCTGATGTGTTGTCCGGCAACGGCGTCAGCTCATTCAACTATCTCATCACACCCGAGTATGAACAAAATATCGAAGCTTTATCAGAAATCATCGCTACATCAATCTACGGTGAGACCTACTCGAGCAGTATCACAAATGCAATCTCTCGCATGAGATTGTTGGACGGTGTAGTTGGTGATACTTCTCTTGTAGGAGACGCTTGCTTTGACAATCTAGGCACCGACATTGCTGATCAATTATGGCAGGTGGCTCGTATGACAAACAATCGTGATGGGCTCGAGTCGAAACGAGACGTGTTTTACACCCAGATAGGAGGCTTTGATACTCACAGCGACAATCACTTGACCCTTGCATTTCTGCTTACCGAGATCGATGACGCAATTGGTTGCTTCAAGGCAGAAATGGATAACCAAGGCATCTGGAATAACGTAACAATTGCAAGTGCCTCTGAATTTGGTCGAACTCTAACTTCAAACGGATTGGGAACGGACCATGCTTGGAGTGGTAATCATTTCTTACTTGGAGGTTCAGTCAAAGGTGGCATTATTCACGGCGACTATCCAGCTGATTTGACAGACAGTGGCGAGCTCAATATTGGTCGAGGGCGGTTAATACCCACCACAAGTTGGAAGGGCAGTGGAATGGTCTATCTGAGTGGTTCGGAGTTGCTCCGGAAAATATGGAAGCAGTTCTTCCAAACAAGGGCAATTTTCAAGACAACATCTTCTTCGAGGCGGATCTATTCGATTGATTTCAATACCTTAGGACTATAAAGTTTATGTTGATATAAGATAGTGAGATGTAAATGGTTTGGTTATAATAACAGAAGTGTGCACTGGTTCTTAGAGCTCACAGATGCTCACCGTTTTCCGAGCAGAACTTACTTCCATCTTTCCTTCACCTTCCACTATGCACAATCATTCTTTTCAGCCTCTCTATAATCTCGTGAATGTATCCACGCATTTGCCTATTTGGATTCGCAAGTGGGGAGTTAGACGAGTACAAGTATGAGATATCAATATATAATAAGTATCAACATCAACTTACTCCATACTTGACACCTTTTATTACCGGTAGAGCCTCATGATCAGTACGAGCATCTTTATTTTCAGGTTCAGAATCTAACACGCTTGGCCAAAGAACGGCGTTTCCCTTCTTTGGTTGAACAGTAATATCAAGTAGAGGGAAGTGAGTACCGCCGCCTTCTTCAACCGCATTAAGATAGAGAAAGAGAGTCAACATTCGAACACCACATGGTAACTCTTGCTGATATTCTATGTAATCATGGTGTTGTTTGTAGTATTGACCTGGTTCATATCGAAGCAATTGGAGATGTTCACTATTGTTGACGCTTGTGCCCGTAGCAGCGGCAATCCTCTCAACAACAGGAGCGATTTCAGGGTCCTTCTCACACAGATCAACATCACACCATGCATTCTCAGAAGTCCTTCCTTCTGAGACATCTTCTTCATGTGTTCCGTCTGGATTCTCAGCACCGACGTCACTACTTCGATCATATCCCTTCTTGTATCCTACAGCAACTAGAGCATCGGCTTCTTTGTCACTAATGAAATTCTCTAATAATACAACCCAAGGCCCATCCTTTTCAACACCCGGTGCAACACTTCCATCACGCTTGAATTTTGGCCTTGATAATGCTATTGGATTATACTTTAAATAATCACCACTCCCATCGGCATTATCTACAATGTTCTCCATTAAGGTATTAAGGTCACCTGGTTTGAAGACACTTTCATTACCCTCTTTTATGGGGCATCTTAATTGTGAATCCAACAGGTGACAAGTCTGACATGCCGGTGCACACTGGTAATGCATATACTCTCTGTTAGGATCATTATGTCCACATTCATCAACAGACCAAAAGCTGCATAACTCATGCATATTCCTACATTTGTAGTTGATTCTGTTATTATCGGGTGTTTGTACCCAAAGTTTCTTCATGTATTCAATTGATTTGTCAATAGCTTGTTTAGTTTGGATATATTGTTCATCATTTTCATGTGGTAGTTCTTGATGTACTCCAAATTGATTTCTAATGTCCGTGATACCATGCCATTTAAATAAAGAATTAATAAGGCAATTGTATACTAAAACAATCAAGGTCAAACACACACACAAATAACTCACGTATCCTCAAAGCAAACCATACAAGATCGTTCACACTCAAGTAACATAAAATTAGGATTGAAATGGCATTCACCCATATTAGCCCAATTCTTACACTCCAAGTATTTGTCTGTACACGGTCCATTGCCTTTGCCATTTCTTAACTCTTCATATTTTTGATCGAACTCATCACAAGTATCACACGAGACGGGACAATTATACTTCATATATCCAGGATTGGTCTTGCATTGATCACTCTCTGCTAATGATTTACAGTCTGGATTACGATCTGTACATTGTTCTACTGCTAAACTAGCTCTCCATGCACCGTCATCAATCTCTTGTTCATTAACAACTTCATCGTATATTATGTCTGTATCAAATGTAACTGCTTGACACTCCTGCTCACCATTTGGACCTTCAGTACATAGATATTCTTCATTGGCATTAGCGGTATAGTTGTTTGTTGTTATTAATAGTAGTTGTACTACAATAATATAGATATAACTTTTCAGATACACTCTCATAATTTTTAGAGTTTTATAATTGTTGGTTTTTTGTTGCAAGGATATATGGATATAGAGCAAGATGTAGATATATATGTATGCACCAGACCAAGATTATATGTAAGATCTATGCTCTTTAGATAACAACGCAACGATACAAGAGGTCCAAAGTGGTCTGGTAATGAGGATCGTAGGTGACTTAGGCAGTGAAAAGGATACCGCTCAACAACTCATAAATTTTCTTGTTGTGTGTTTTTTACTAGGTAAAGTTGAAGAGCAATATAATACAAACATGGGAGGAGACGGCGGAACAATCAGCTCAAATCGGACCTATCTCCGTGGTGCCGGTAAGGCATGTCATACCGCCGATCATAAATCAAACGCATTAAAACGAAGTAAGGTTGAAGATGTTGAAAATTCAAAATTAATATTAAGTACTTGTGCTATTACAGGGGCTTTGTTAGATCTATCCCCTACAAAAGCATCGAGTGGTAGTAGTAATATTAGTGGTGGAAGAGAAGTATCAACAGTTAGTGGTATGGATATAGTGGCGTGTCCATATGGTAAATTATACAAACGCGAAAAGGTATTAGAAGCATTATTATATCGTAGTCAAACTGGTGGTGGTGGCGGGGATAGTAACAACAGTACATTGGGTACACATGTTCGTGGTATGAAGGATTTACATCCAGTTAGATTTCATGTGACTGCATCTACTTCTTCTTCTTCTGCAAATGGGGCAGCTAATAGCGGTAGTGCTAAACAGACATATACACCAACTTGTCCAATTACTGGATCTGAAATTGGTAGTGGTAACATACCCTGCTATCTCATTGTTCGTACAAAGAAGTCCAAAGAGAAGAAGACAGAGGATAATGTTACTGATGAGGTAGAACTTAATCCAAATGTATTGAGTGAAAGTGCAATCAAAGAAATGGGAATTGCTGGATTGCAAACAGAATATGGACCATTTGTTGAGGAAGATATGATCCGGTTGGCACCTCCTACTACTGGTGGAGTATTTGAGGAGATACGACGAAAGTGGGAGAGTAGAATGGAAGAGGAACGGATTGCTAAGGTAAGTGTGAGATTTAGTATGAGGGATTCTCAATCGAATCAAATTTATTTGCTAACATCTTATCTAACTTTGCATACTTTATTGCATATTCTCAGCTAAAAAAGAAGAAGGATAAGAAACGAAAAAAGCCACATGCATCTCCAACTACAGAAGCAGCAGCAACACAGCCTGCAGCTAAAAGTATTAAAAGCAGCACAAATGGAGGGGGTAAGAAGTCGCCGGTTAATACAGCAACTCAAAGATCAACAAATAAGAAATCAGCCGTCGATGAAGCACGGTCTACTGTTCAATCATCAATAGCACAAAATGCTGTACTATCCAATTTATTTGGAACCGATAAAGCAAAGAGTAATAAAACTGAGGATGAGAAGAGACGAGAATTGTTTACTAGAAATTGTTAAGTTAGGGATCGAATTCTGTTGTGTATTGATAGTAACTTCAATATCCCCTTCAAGTAGATATCTATCTTTTGCACTGGAAGAGGTATACGTCATTTCTAGCACCTCTAGTTGTGTGCGATAACCTACTCCTTTCACTTCCTCAACCCAAATGAAATCCATTGTCCTAATGTGCTGTAGGATACCCTCATTTATCTGTAATCAATCCCCAAACTCTTGAAAACATTTTAATGACACATTGATCATATCATATGTAGTTGATATTGATACTCTAAGCATTTTGGCATCAGTTGCCTCAAATATTCTTCAACCATTAGTTGATGGCAAAGAGGACATAAGATGTGAGCAAAAAGTTGTGGACTACAAGAATACTTGATAAACTCACATTTGCAGTACATTCATATCGTCACTGCCATTGCAATCATCTGATACTATATCCATTCTATCATCTTTATTAAGTCTACCATCACTGTTAATATCGGAGGCACTAACAATTGCAAATGATTTGACAACCTTATTGCTAATTTCTTGATCTACCGATATAACATCTTTTAAATGTTGTGCATATTGATTGGATGGTAATGCTATATGGATTGTGCATTTGTAGGGTCGCTGGATATTATCATTGCTGTCCGCCATATCTATTCAAGACAGAGTAATACCAATCACCAAATAAAACATCATCAACAAGAGAGTCCAGCCAGAGAGGTCCAGAGTCGGTAAAAAAGGGAAACTCAAAAAGATCATGAAGGCAAATTAATATTCATATTGACAATTATTTTGTTGACCATTGATATTGACCATTGAGAATGACAATAAAGCAGCTCATATGCAGCCCTGTCGCTTCATGCTCCAATCTTAGACGGACTATCAACTGGTGGTGGACCCGGGGTATCTTATGAGAGTGTAAGGAAGAAAGAATAGTCGAGTTAGTGGTGATCATGTTCAAGATCAGATGACTGCCTATCCACGGTCTAAACTACTAATCAAAGTATAGTATTAGTATTAGAAGTAGTAGTAAATAATATAGATACGACGACAGATGATGCCGATGCACATTACCAACCTTTTATTAAGTTTGAGTTTGCTCAGAGGAGTAAATGGATACTACTCAGCAGATCAGCCTCGTTTATATACAAAGGGTGAACCGTAAGTTGACTTGGTATGCCTTATCGTTAACTTTCTCTTCGTACATCTCTCTCATAGTAATATCCAACTCTTTCAGTGTTGAGCTTACCGTTAACAAGTTGACATCGGAAAGAACACTCTTACCAAGAGATTATTATGATCTTCCCTTTTGTAGAGACGATGTAGTAGAGACAAAGAATCAAAACCTTGGTCAATTCTTATCGGGAGATAGTATTAAGTCATCACCATATCGTATTAATATGATGGAGGATGTTTACTGTCAACAATTATGTATTAGCAATTTGGGTAGTAATGATTTAGGTGCTAACGCGATGACAAGAGCAATACGAAATAATTATCATCACAATTGGTTAGTTGATAGTTTACCAGCGGCATCAAAAACGGAAGATGATACAACAGTAACCACGAGATATTGGGGAGGCATGCCGATAGGCTTTATTGCTAGTGATACCAACAAGGCGTATATATTTAATCATATGAATTTTGAGATTCATTATTCAGATGAGACCGATCCAGACAATAAAGGATATATTGTAAGAGTTATTGCTCAACCATTCAGTATCAAACATGAATTTGAAGATGCAGAGGTGGATAGTGATTATCCATTCAAGATTAATGATCCAATTAGGAGTTGTAATGATACCTCTGAAATGTCATGGGAAGAAAAGTTTAGGAGTCGGAGGGACCATACACGATATGAAATGCTTTATCCCCCGATACGAGGTAGGGACGTCGAAACTGATCCTTTGCCTGTTGAAGACCTAGACGGTTTTGATGCTCGCAATTTTGGACAAATTCCCCAGCCTGCATCAGGAAAGTGCACGTTTGTATCCTTTTTCATGTGCATGTGTGATGTCAGATATGAAGTATCGGTGATTTGGTTACTTCATTTGAATTTAGTCTGCCTTTATTTGATTGCCTTTGCAAACCCTATGTGCTAACAGAAGTTACCATCTCCTCTCTTTCATCTTCATATATTGCGATATTCCAGGGCATGTTCTATTTACATATGATGTCATATGGGTTAAAAACGTTGATCAAAAAGAGGACCAGAGATGGAACACAGACAGGAGATGGAATATATATTTGACAATGGACTATGCCGTTCCAAATCGAGTTCATTATCTTTCCATTATCAATTCATTGGTTATGTTGATGATACTCTCTGCTATTGTTGTAACGAGAATGATATGCAACCTTCCATATGATGTTAATACCTACCGTCGTATTGTGACTGTTGAAGATAAGGCTGAGAGTATTATACAATTCAGCTGGAAGCTGATACATGCTGATGTCTTTAGACCTCCGAGACACTCACTGCTACTGGCAGTTTGTTGTGGATCAGGTGCTCAATTGCTATGCACTGCCTTGTGTACTTCTTTATTATCATTCTTTGGGTTCTTCAGCTCTGCCCAGCCTGGCTCTATTGCCGTCGGTGGCTTGATCATATTTGCAATCTGTGGTGGAGTAGTGGCTGGGTATGTATCTCTTCGATATTATCACACAATTTTCAAGGGAAAGATGAATTGGAGAAGTGTGGCTACATATACCTCTTTGACTTTTCCAGGCATTTTGTTTGGAATGTGGTTATTTATTGAAATCATGGCACTTTGGCATCGTAGTACACTAGTTGTTCCTTGGATGTGTACTCTCATCCTACTCTTCTTATGGCTGGGTGTTTTGACACCTTTGGTATATATTGGTGCATACTTTGGAAGCAAACATGATATGATGGAATTTCCATGCAAAACTTCGAGTACCGCCAGACAGATTCCAACTCAATCTCGTTGGTCTAGGGGCGGAGGTAGTCTCGTCGTTGCTATTCTTTCATACGGCTCAATCTTTACAGAGTCCTACTTCATCTTTTCAACGATATGGCATGGTCAATACTTTTCAAGCTTTGGAGCTCTCTTCTCGTCAATACTATTGATGAGTCTGATTTCAATGGTCGGATGTATTCTATTTGGTTATCATCAGCTCTGTTGGGAAAATCATAAGTGGTGGTGGCATTCATTCACTGCAGCAGGATCAGCTGGTCTTATACTATTCTGTTATTGCATGTTAAGGTTCATTCTTGAACGTCTTCAAACTATTTCAGTAAGTTCTTCCGTTGTTGCATGTCAACCTGCTTAAATGATTCGTGGCTTATCTAACTGGTTTCCCTACTTATTCACTCACCCAACAGGCCTCTACTATGTTGATATACATCGGTGTAACTGGTATGATATCTCTTGCACTCTTCTTAATGCTGGGTTTTGTTGGTATGACCGGTATGCTTTGGTTCAACAAGGTCGTGTACAGCTCCATCATTACAGACGGACACATACCATCAACTCAAGTTCTTCAATCAGGAAATACTCAACAAGGAGTCAGTCCATACATTAAGAATCTCATCTTTGCGGCACTGTGCCTAACTACGCTACTGATTCCTGCTTTCTACTACCCATCACAGTTGGAAGATTACACGGTTTATTTTCCATCATATTCGAACGACATAACGTATGATCCTCCGCCTTATGATCACGTGGATGAGCTTGACCAACCTTTGAATGATGAGCTTAAAGATGGGATTGAGGGCATTAAGGAACATGATATTGCCGAGGTCGAGCGTCGTATGTTGCTTGAGGATCCCAACATCGATGACCTATTTGAGGAGTCTGGACTTAGTTCAGAAAAGACTCAACTAACTTCCACGCCTTTTCGTTGCGGCACACACTTGCTTCATACATTTGAACATGATTCATACAAGTTCATTATATTTGGTACTTTGCTTTGGATTGTAATGATTGCATTCTCTATCGTGAGGAAACGGCAGAGTGCTCGAGCCGGCGGCAAGATATACAACTCTAACCAAGCTAAAGTTCACAAGACCTTGACTGAAAGGAGACGTCAACTACGTGACATTTTGAGCGACCCAGTTCTTCTAAACGATATGCAGTATAGATATGGAGACTTAACAGCTCTCATCTGCCTCGTAGAAGAGTGGAAGAAGAATGGGTTTCAAGTTGATAAGAAAAACGATTGTATCAAGAATGGAAGAAGTGTGGTTGTGCCATGGATACGGTATATGAATATACTACTCATTCTATCTGTGTTCGTATCATATATTTGTCTTTATGGACACTTGTTGGTAAGTAAATGGTTCTCTTTTTTATCTAGTTGTACATGAAACTGGATACACACTGGACTCATCCGCACCTCTCTTCTTCACTCACTTCCTATCCCAATCACTCACGACTTCCCCTCATTGGATTCCTTCTTCTGCTATTAGGCCATGGCACTATCAATGGCTTTTGCACATTTGATTGACAATCTGTTTCTATACAAAGCTGCCATTAAAAGAGGTGCACCGAAGATTGCAGAAAGTGAAGGTCTCTTTGCAGCTGTGGGTATACCGGTTATAGAAATAGCATGAGTATAAAGCAAGACGAGAGCGAGCATTGAAAGAACTACTGTTGCGGAGTTTTTGTGCAAAAAAGATACCTATGTCTAGCCTGTTTAATTAATAATGTAAAGAGTTGTTTAGTAGAACACACTATGTCATTCACGAGGTTCGGGACCTCTGCATATCAATCTATCATCTCATCCCCTTCCCGCCCTCCCGGATCACGGATTGACTGACGAGGATACCACAAAAGGATACCACTAGCAATTTTTCATTTTGGAGCGAGAGATAGAAGGAGAAATGACGATGCAACTACTGGCTGTTGCCTCAAATGCAAGTATCGGTAGCATTTAATATTGTTTAATAGTACATTTGCAATTGGTTAACAGGGGGTACGAAGTGAGTTCAACCTGAGCGGAGAGTTTCAGTATACAAATATATAAATATCAAAACTATTCGAATTTCTCGCATTGGTTCTTGCAACAAATAATTGCAATACCATTGTAACTCTTTATACTAATACTTGATATAGTATACCAAACCAACAAACATGTCATCATCCAAATCAACAACAAAAAAGAAGTCTAAAAAATCTTCCAAACGCAATATCAATAATCATCAACTATCCAACTCATCACTCAATTTATCTCCTGTAGTCGAACAACATTCAGATGATGATGATTATTATGACCAATATCATCATGAAGAGTATAATTCTGGTATTGGCAGTGCTCCAAACTACGGTTATAGCGGTGGTACTAATAGCAATGCTAGAGGGTATGATATCAATGGTATAGAACTAAGAAATAATGAACAACAAAGGATTGAGTATAATAGACGCCATTTTGATGCTGATCAACAGCAGCAGTTATTAGATGCTAGTTATGATAATTCATTAGAGGGTGGTGTTGATACTAGTTTTGACAGTGAGTCAGGAGTTGCGGCTGGGGGTGAAGTTTCTAATATTCGCAGAACATACTCAGATGATCAACAACAACAACAGAATTCACAGAGGGGAAGAAGTAGGCATACTAAATCCAATTCGGTAGATTATACTTCAAATCTACCACCATTTATGCCCAGTGATGATGATGAAGAAGATTTACACACAACACATTACTCAACTACAAAAAGTAATAATAGAGGTGGATATAATATTGCAAATGATATAACAGTTGCCTCTCCTTCTGCCAACTCCAACAACTATAACTCTACTACACAATACTCACCATCGAGATACAATACCAACCTTATATTAACCTCTGATACCAACTCAACAAATTTATCACCTGGATCAATCTCACCAGGTAACATGCCAAACTTTGAAGAAGCAGACTTATTACAACGAGCCATTGAACGTCGTACAGTATTACATAATCGTATTGTGGCAATGGAGGCTGCCAAGGCTGAGTTGGAACGTGATGTAAGTGATACTGGTAGTGTTGGTAGTAGGGGTAGCAGAAATAGTAGAGAATATGATAGTCCACGAAAGCATAATAGAAGAGATTCTGGAAGTTCAGATGGTGGTAGTTTGAATAGCAGTCCACAATCATCACCAATATATCAAAGAAGAGTTGAAAGTAGTAGTTTGAGAGGAGTACATAATAGACATCCAAGTGATGAAATGCGTTATGGTGAGATACATACTCGTATACGATCAAAAGATAAGAAGTCACCAAAGAGTAGTAGTAGTAGGGGAAAGAAGACAGAGTTGGCAAGAGAACGGTATCATACAAGTACATCCATGAGACATCCATCATCTTCTAGTTATGATGTACCTATTTCTGTATCATCATCAGTACGACAACAAAGTAGAATGGAAAATGATAGAGAAACAATTAGAGAAGAATACAATAGATCACCATTTGATGAAGAAGAAAAAGATCGATTTGTGAATATAATACAAGATGAGTTATCCTCTTCGAATAGTCCAATGTACTCTTCCTCCTCCAATACTACTCAACCAAAACAAAAGACAAATAAGAAGGCATCTAGAAAACGAATGGGTGAACATCATGCACGTATGAATGAATTATCCGAACGTATTAAAAAAGAGGCTATTGAATTTATGAATTATGAAAGTTCATTCACTGAAGAGAAAGAACGGTTGATGAATGATGAGAGTTATAATACTATTGTTGGGGAAGAGAAGAGTAGTAGACGTGTGGTACCAATTCAGCAACAGCAGCAGCAGCAGCAGCAGCAACAGCAGCAAAGTGTGGCAGATGATGACATTATGAAGAATGCTAACTTTATGGATTCATTCATAGATGAGAATGAAATTGAATTAGATGATATAGAAGAAGAAGATGAAGAGTATGAAGATGGTAGTAGTTATGGATCATCAACTGCATCAACGAGTAATAGAGAAAGTAATCGGCCTCTTCATTTTCAAGGTGCATCATCATCGACATCACATAGAAGCGGTAGCAGCAGAAAAGGGGAATCGTCATCAGTAATAGACTCATCCGCTTGGGGAGATGGACAACCAACACCACAACAATTATCACGATATTCAAATATGGTAAGATTGGGTATACCCGATGTAGCAGTATTACGATCAATGGAACGTGATGGTATATCAAACTCACAAGAGATATTGATTAGGTTAAAGGAAAGTCATAATGCATCATCTACAAAGTCTTCTGATATACAAGATATTCATAGAAGAACGAATAGTAGAGATAGTACTAGCAGCAGTAGAAGTAGGAGAACTGAAGATGCATTACCATCAAATACAGGTAATGAAAGTGATGATCGACAACAATTACCCCTATGTGAAGATCCAAACTACAGTAAATACTTTAAAATGCTCAAGGCTAAAGTTCCACTATCATGGGTCCGGCGTGTATTGGAAGTAGATGGGAAAGATGCACGAGTATTAGATTTAAATCCCGATGAACCATTAGGGATGCAAGTACCACATGGTGCCGTGGATGAACTTGGTAATGTCGATTGGGATAATGTGAATGTAAAGAAACAGAGGACAGATTCCGAGGCATCTGTTGAAGATGGAATAAAGTCTTCCACAGATGATAACACTGTTGGCAATATACCCTCTGATACGTTTGCATCTGTCAAGGCAGAGTTGGCAGCAATGTCTGCCAAGGCAGCGGGAGAATCATTATTGAGAAGTGTACCGAGTGATGAAGAAGCCAGGGCGACTTTCAATACATCACAACCGTCGGGCTCTGATCTAACTTCTGCGGCAATTGCTGCATCAAATGAACGGATGGATCGGTTGAAACGTCTTAGTGCATCATCTAAGAAGAAATCCGAGGTTGGTAGAAGACGGCAAACTACTGACGAGATTCGTCGACGGGGTGGATTTACCAAGCCGTCTGCAACAACGAAGCCTTCAACTAGAAGCAGCACTGCTGCCACTGGTCCTAAATCACCAACAGCTAATACTTCCACTGATCCAGCTGGCAGCAGTGATAAAACCGAAGAGACTGATCTTCCACTCAAAGATGATCCTCGTTTCTCGAAATACTTTCAAATGATACGATCACGTGTCCCAAGATCGTGGGTGGAACGAGTTATAGAAGTTGATGATAGAGATCCAGCCATATTAGACCTCGATCCAAACAAGTCTCTTGCCAGTCAAATAGGTGAAGATCATGTTGATGAAATGGTCGGAGGAAAGGACGAGGAGAGTGATACACTAGGTTCAACCTATTCCGAAACTCTCACCCCATCAGTGTCAGTTGTAGATAAAGGTGAAGAGGGCAAGCAATCTGATGAGAGCGGAGGCGAGACACAAGAAAGTGAATTGCCAGTCACACAGGTTGATGAGAATGATGAAAATAAGAGTGAGGCATCAAGTATTACCGCAAACTTTGCCAAAGAACCCCAAGAAGAAAAGCCTAGTATTGATCTCAATCGAATCTCAGCCTTTTTGGATAAAATGGAGGCACAAATTAATGATCGAGATGATGATGGAGCAGCCGTGGCATTCGATACGGCGAAACTGCCTCGTTTTACTACCACGGAAGAGGTGGAGAATAAATTGGCCGAGCTTATTGACAACTTTGGCAAACAAAAGGAGGCGAACAAAGCACGCCAGGATAGTATGCCAAGTGAACAGGAGCAATTAGCTGAGAAGAGCCAAGCTGATATCAACAGGCTATCTAATCTGTTGGCCAAGAAAGTCGATCAACCAAGTACAGAAGAACAGGTGGTACCAGATACTGAGCAATCAAATATCGAAGCCCTTCCAAAACTTCTCACTCAGGTACTTGAAAAGATGGATAAGCCGGACGAGCAACCTTTCATCGAACCAAATAAAGTGGACTTAGAGGCCCGACGTGAGCTTGTCAAGGCAGAAATGGAAGCACAACCAAAGGCTCTCTCCGAAGATCCAGAGTATGAAAAGTACTTCAAGATGCTCAAACTTGGGTTACCACGTTCAGCTGTTGTACAAGCCCTAGAACGGGATGGGAAAGATGCATCTATACTTGACCTTGATCCAAGTACCCCACTCGAAGCACAACGAAAGAAGTTGGACGAGCCTGTTGTATCCGATAAGAATGCAGCCCTCAAGGATCTATTTTCAAAGCGAGCAGCAAAGTTGAAGGAGAATGACAAGCCAAACAAAACCAAGGCTCTTGAAGCACTCTTTGCCAAACGATCTGCGGAGATACAACCTGAGGGTCAGACTGCACCTCCTCTTAGAACTGATCCAAATTATAGCAAATACTTCAAGATGTTAAAGGTTGGCATGCCACGAGAGACTGTGATGCAAGCTTTGGAACGAGATGGAAAGGATACATCAGTGGTTGATATGGATCCTGAGAAATCCTATGCAAGTCAAATCAAGAAGGACGAAGAGAAGAAGGAGGAGGTAGAAAAGAATGATTCCGAGTCGTTGCTAAAGGATGATCCCGAATATGTCAAGTTCTTCAAGATGCTCAAGGTACGTTTATCACGATCTCTGTTTCATATCATTCCGTATTATATATCACATACTAACTCTTGTTCTTTATTCTAGATGGGCATATCATCAGGTGCAGTGCGGCAGGCGTTACAAAAGGAAGGTAAAGACCCCAACATTGTTGATATGGATCCTGAGAAATCATATGCTAGCCAAGTTAAGAAGGAGGATGAAGTCAAGGAGGAGAAAAAAGCAGATTCTGCCGAAGGACCTGCTCTTAAGGACGATCCCGAGTATACAAAGTTCTTCAAGATGCTCAAGGTAAGCATTATCATCTTCTTGTCATTCATTCTAATACACATCATGCACTTACCTTTTACTACCTTGAACTACTGCAGATGGGTATACCGGCTGGCGCAGTTCAGAATGCTCTAAAGAAAGAAGGGAAAGATACAAGTATCATTGATATGGATCCTGAGAAGTCTTATGCAAGTCAGGTTAAAGGAAAGGATGATGTTAAAGAGGATTCTGATCCTCCGCTACGAGAGGATCCACAATTTAGCAAATACTTCAAGGTGAGTTCTTTTAGTAATGTTTTCTAATTCATGAACTTCATCACTCACAACTAACTTGAAATGTCTTGTAGATGCTCAAAATGGGTCTTCCACTTGGTGCTGTACAAAATTCAATGACAAAGGATGGCAAGGACCCGACTATCATGACCTTAGACCCTGACAAGTCACTATCAAGTCAGCTTAAAGGACAGGATACGGGACCTCCTCTTAAAGACGATCCTGATTATAGCAAGTATTTCAAGGTGAGTTCTTTTAGTATATGTTTTTCAATTCATGAACTATCATCACTCACAACTAACTGTATCATATGTTTGTTGTGTAGATGCTTAAAATGGGACTTCCAATGGGTGCAGTACAAAATGCTATGCAGAAGGACGGAAAGGATACAAGTATCATTACATTAGATCCTGAGAAGTCACTCTCAAGCCAACAATCACCAAAACAAAAAGAAGCCAAGAAACAGCCAGCCAAACCCAAAGGACCAAAGGTTGCAAGGAAGCGTCTACACTGGAATAAGATTGACGAGTCCAAGCTATCAGAGAACTCATTTTGGAACCAAGCAAAAGATGAATCACTTCAACTTGTTGGTTTGGATTTCGACAATGAAGAGTTTGCGTCACTATTTACATCCGAGGTTGGGAAAAAGCCTGCCACACCGAAGAAAGAAGAAACTAAGAAGACTTCATCAAAGCAAAAGGTACAGCTCATTGATGGTAGACGTCGTATGAATGGTAGTATCCTGTTATCAAAGTTTAAAGTTGATTACAAGGTACTGGCCAGGCAAGTTGATAATATGGAATACATCAAGGCAGAGGGTAACGAGCTTCGAGGAATGATGCAACTACTTCCTACTAAGGACGAATCATTAGCACTTCGCAGCTACTTACCACCACAAGACGCCCCACAATCCGAAATTGAAGAGTCTATAGCCAAGCTTGGTGAATGCGAGCAGTACATGGCTGTAATGCTTGACGTGCCCGATGCCAAGGAGAAGTTTGAATCAATGATTTTCCGCGCAGAGTTCGAGAGCCATACTGATAGTATTCGTGATGGTACGAAGGTGCTACTTCAAGCTTGTGATGCCGTGAAGAACTCTGAAAGATTTAAGAAGTTACTTCTTTATGCATTGAAACTTGGTAATGCCATGAACACAGGAGGTAATAACGAGGCTGTATCAGCCATTACTCTTGACTCACTTTTAAAGCTTGCAGAGGCCAAGGCATTTGATAGGCAAACAAGCGTCCTTCATTATCTTGTGTCTATTGTGCAAAAGAATGATGAAGATGTACTGAAACTGTCGGAAGATTTCGGTCCAGTGAAAGCAGCCGAATATGTTGCCATGGATATGCTTGCTTCGGAATTGAAAAACATGGAAAAGGGTATTGATTCATTGAAGAATGTTGTATTGAAACACTTGCCAGAAGATCTACCAGCCCCATCAGAGGACACCCCCGAAGAGTACGAGTTACGACGGGCTAATAACTTTGAAGGGTCGAATGTGGATCAATTACTTGCCACACCCATGGGTAAATTCTCTCTCAGTGCTTCGGCAAAGATCAAATCACTTTCCAATGAGTTTGGCAAGGGCAAGACAAACTTTGCTGGCTTATTAGAGTTCTTTGGCGAGGAAACCTCGATGACACCAGAAGCATTCTTCTGTACTATCAATACATTTGTGTCCATGTTTGATCAGACTCATAAAGAACTTGTAAGAAAGGAGGAGGCAAAGGCAAGGAAGAAGAGAATCGAGGAGAAGAGAAAGCTTCGCGAGGATGGAGTAACAACAGGGAAGAAGGCTGCCATTCAAGCACCTAAACCCAATCCTCGACAAGCTCTAATGGCAGCAATTACTGATAAAACTCCTACAATAGAGACCGATGACAAGAAAGTACTAGAAGATGAAGCCGAGCCTAATCCCCGACAAGCTTTGATGTCAATGCTCAACAAACGAGCACCACCAGTCACAACCACCGATAAACAAAATAGTGAATCAAAAGAAGAGACGGCTGCTCCAAATCCACGTGATTTAATGTCTATGCTTAGTAAACGGGCACCTCCCCCCACAAAAACTATAGGAGAAGAGTATAAAGCCAAAGTCGAGTATCAAAAGAAACCCTCCACAGATGGCTCAGACAGTAGAGTGACTGAGGTCGAAGAAAGGCTGCAAAATGAACTTAACCAGCTTGTTAATGATATATGGAGAATCGGAGATCCCGAACAGCCATTCTGTACATTTGGAGACTTGTTTGTCGACGAACAAGCGGAACAATTTTACGAAGGAATCGCAGCAACTCTGTGGTCTGCAAAGAAACGAAATATCGTGGCTTATGATTCTCAAGTTTTAATGCAGGGTATGCATGATAAGATCATTATATATCTTGTCAGTGATACAGCGCCGAAATCTTCAGATATTCTTGTACCAACATTAGTAAAAGAAGAACAAGATAATGAGGAAAGTATTCCATCATCAGACGAGTCAGAGGAAAAGCAAGAAGCTGCTCATCAAGATCAAAAAGAGGAAATTACTGAACCTAATCTCGACCCCAGACAAGCTCTTATGGCCATGTTGAACAAACGAGTTTCTCAAGATGTAGAGGAGCCAGATAGTCAAGAAAATACTCCTAAAGAAGACGATGCTAAAGAGGGTGATGCTAATCCCGATTCGGAAGAGCCTGAAATAGATCCAAGAGAAGCTCTCATGGCCATGTTGAATAAACGAGCGGCAACTACAGCTGCTGCAGAAGAAGGAGAAGATGAAGATGACGAGTTTTTTGAGGCAAAAGAGACGCATACTGGCGATCCACAAGATAAACAAGAGGATGCCAATGAAGAACAAAAAGACGAAGATGAGCCCCTTGAGCCACCTAAAGAGGGAGGTTGCAACCAAAGTTAAGATAATGTAATCTTAGATGTTTCATATGTTTATGCTGTATTACTAGACGCTATGTTTCTACTATTATAAACTATATCTAACTTATTGAACAAATTAAGCTATGTCAACTGTTGAATCTCTATATCACCTGCATTGGATTGTCGTCTCTCTTCTGCCTTCATTGATCCTGGTCGTCCTCCGAGGAAAGGTATAGGTTGAAAGCAACCAAGAGTACCACTAAAGAAAACTGTTGTTGTCGATACAAATGAGAAATATAAGATGTGCATGTTTGAGAAATAAGATGATTCCTACCACAACAATCTTTCAAAGATTACTCACCTGTTTCCATCAGTGGATAATATATAAACAAGGACACGGCAAACTCAACAGCATAACCTTTAAGGAAGCTGTAGTCATTCAAAGTAAAATCATTGAAGTCTAATATCTGAGCCACATCTTCCTTTATTGTGGTGTTTGATGTAGAGTTCCAAATCCCAATAAAAGGTGTTGAACTTTCTTCATCATCTATTGATGCCCGTGTTAATACAATACAGGTAGCCATGGCAACAATTATAGTGGTAATCAATATTGTAACATAAAAGCCAAGTTTTGTTACGCAAGTTCCAATCCGAGAACTCTCGAATCTACCACCAGGTTGACAACAACTACATGCAGTTATACTCCATACAAATCTATCAAACACAGCATGTGACCCACTACCAATAGTTACCAACACTAATAATCCAGAAGTTAAATAATAATCTTGTGATTTAGATTCTTCATCTGTACCAGTTGATAAGTTAATTGCAAATACCTGCTCATCATGTGATGCATTTGGATTATAAAAGAACCAGAGGTATATTGCATTTGTAATTGCAACCCCGAAAGCAAACGAACCTAATAATATAATTAATCTTTGTCTAATCTTTAATGGGTGTAACTTGTGATGAAAACATATACCAAAAAGTGGATGGTTATTAAACATATATTGAAAGTAATCTTGTCGTAAATTATATCCTGGTAGATGATACGATCTAGATGCCAACTTTGGTATTACTTTTCGTGCTAATTCCTCATCTGGTGTAAGTGCTTTTGATCTTCTACTAATTGAGTGTAACTGTTCTACCGTGGTACTTGTTGAACTCGAGGTACTATTAGATGATGACATTGTTTTACAAACAGACACTGATATCAGGAGATTCAGCAAGTGATATACACAACTACTTATATATATCAAATCAGTGAATCTTTAAGATATACCACTAACTTGAGCTCTATTGTTAATTGTTGGTCTATGTCGGTGCACCAAAATACTTTCGCAAGATCAACTTTTGGATAGTAATAAGTATTGAACCGCCGATACCGCCGATCGCCGACACCACCGCGGTATATTACAGCTAATTAGGTTGTTTATCAATGTACTATGCTACTAATCTCTATCCTCAGCATTGGCCTCAGTTGCAATCATCGTCAGTCATCAACTCCACACTTGCACACTTACTGTTACATTGATTATTCGTTTGATCGCTAATTCACTTCAAAGTAATATGCCCCTTCCTTTGCCTATCTCTTACGCCTCTTGCCATGGCCAAGACGCCGAAGGAGAAGCGCCTCAAGCGTTTCAGATCGTCTTCTACTAGTGAGTTCTATCAGTGTTTGTGTTTATTGTGTATCATGGGTCATTTTTGATGATGTGATTGAATGTAATATCTATATGATTATGATGTGATGTAGGATTGTTGACATATATGTACGCAAATGATCTTATACCATACTATTATTCTTTTATATTGCAGTTAAGATTAGGGAACGAATTAATCGCGCGGTACATCAGCGTCTTTATATGGTAGATGTATCCCCTCAAACAATACATGAAGAATATGGCGGCCCATCAATCAAATTAAATGTATTAGGTTCAACTGGTAATGTTTATGAGGTGAATATTTGCAAGGTACCAAAGTGCTCTTGTCCGGATGCAATGAAGGTATGTTTATCATTTGTTGTGTAGTAGTTTTTTGAAACAGAGAAGACGCGACACCAATTCTGTGCACATCTGCATATCTTAATATTTTTGTTCTCATAATATATACATATTATTTGTTATCAAGGGAAATTTATGTAAGCATATACTGTTTGTAATGTTGAAAGTTATCGGGTTGCAAAGTAGCAATAATTTAGTGTATCAATCGGCATATCTAACGAATGAATTAGAAGAAATTATAAACTTACTACAAGCACGTACACGTTTATTGGGCAGAGATGTAGTTGCGAATGAAGCTGTCCGTGAGGCCATTAAGAAAGGGGAAACAAAAGCAGATACCAAAGAAGAGAGTGAAGATAGTAAGATGGCATCTCAAAAGGAAGTGGAGGGAGACTGTCCAATCTGTTTTGATCCTTTGGGTGCAAACCTTAATTTGCTAACATACTGCAAAGCGGCATGTGGATCAAATTTCCACAAGGGTTGTATTCAAATGTGGACAAGTCAACCTAAACAACGTGTTGATCCTTCTTGTCCCGCATGTCGTCAGCCATGGGTGGATACTGAAACAGGAGGAAAGATAAAGCCGGCACCAAAAAGCCCAAAAGATGAAGGTTACACGAATCTTGGTAGTTTACAAGGCCAAAGTCCTGTTCGAGATACATCAACATATCATTCTTCTCCGTATTATGGATATAAACGTCGAAGGTATTATTGATATGTTTTGTAAAGTAGGAGGGAAGGAAGTGGTGGATACCAATATATTAAAGAGAGGTGTTTATTTAAGATTACTTCCGCCGACCCCAGCTCAACTTAGGTATGTGTTATTATTAAATTAGGAGTCTATTTGCTCGCATCAACAAACAACTAACAACTAACATGAAGCATACCCTACTAATCTCGGCTCAATCACCTCCTCTTGCACTCCATAATAGAAATTGAAATTTGGCGATCGAACAACAATATTTAGAGCTCATAACCTCGTTCAAGAGTTTATCCCCTTTGGAGAGACAAAATGAAAAGGTGAAAGATCTCATGTCATTTTGCATTGCAAATCTTTTCATTCAATAGCTGAGAATTAAGACTACAATAACAAATCAATCAAACACATACCATCATGGGCCTCAAGGATATCAAAGATTTCAGTGTTGATGAGGTTGGATTGTGGTTAACTGCCCAAGGAATTGACTCAAGTAAAGCCATTGAAGAGAAGGTCGATGGTGACCTCCTCCTCTCCCTTACTGCGGACGACTTCAAGTCTGATCTAGGATTGAGTGGATTGCAATCAAAGAAGGTTATGAAGAACATTGAGTTCTCAAAGGTAAGAGATGTGCTGTTTATGATCATATCGTATGCTCACTCATATTCATAATCATCATATCTTACGCTCATATCTTATATTGTTCATATCTTATGTCATATCTTTTGTACTCATATCTTATTTTCATATCTTGAATATCATACACATCATATAAAAGTATCTTACTCAACCAGGTGGTGAAGATATTGCAAACTTCTCAGCTGAGGAAGTAGGTATGTTGTTTATGATCATATCGTATTTCTCATGTTCATAAATCATATCGATTCATATCTTATTTCATACATATCTTATGCCCATATCTTGTGTTCATATCTTGTGCTCATATCTTATGCTCATATCTCATGTAGGTATGTGGATGGCTTCTCAAGGATTAGATCCATCTGTCATCGTAGCCGAAAGTGTTGATGGGAAATTACTTTTGGATCTCAGTGCAGAAGATATGAAGTCTGATTTAGGATTGAGTGGATTACAGGCAAAGAAGGTTTTGAAGAATATTGAGTACTCTCAAAGCCTTAATTCTGCTGAACCTGCTGCTGAACCAGAGGGAGAAGAACCTGCTGTTGTGGAAGAAGAAGAGGTCATTGAAGAGCGTGCAGTCAGGAAAGTCCGTGTGTGTATTGTTTCATTATGGATATGTGTGTGTTCAATACGAAGTCTCGGTGATTTGAATACTTCATCAAACTTTATGTTCTTTATTTGATTGCCTTTGCAACCCGCATGTACTTGTACTAACATATGTTACAATTATTTCTTTTTCGTCTTTTGTAACGCGCATCTTCTAGTGAAGAAGAGATTATCGAGGAGCCGCCTGCTGAGGAAGAAGTTATCGAGGAAGAAGAGGTCATTGAGGAGCCTGAGCCTGTTGAGGAGGAGGAGGTCGTCGAGGAGCCTGGTAAGTTTGCGTTTGTATTAATTTATCATGTAAATTTGTGTGTTTAATATGACGTTTCGGCGATATACTTCATTACTTGCTTTGTCTTTATTTGATTGCCTTTGGAAGATTAATGTACTAACAGAAGCTCAATCATATCTCATTTTTCTCTCACAATACAGAACCCGAGCCCGAGCCAGTAGAAGAGGAAGTCTACGAAGGTGGGTTTGTATGTATAACTTATGTGTATCATTCTATACTTTATATCTCACTCTTTTTCTTCCACAATAGAACCCGAGCCTGTTCCTGAGCAAGCACCTGTACCACAAGCAGCTCCGGAGCAAACAAAAGCTCCTTCCTCATCTGGTGGTAGAAGTCGACCAGGTAAGTTCATTTATCATATGTACTCTTTATGCATATCTGTCTTATAAACATAATAAATATCTAACACATCGTTTACTTTTCAGTGAGAGGCGCTATTAGAGGGGGTGCTACGGGAGCAGCCGGAGGAGCAGCATTGGGAGCAATTGGTGAGTCCGATAATTTGAGAATGAATCTTCCGTTTGTTGTATAATACTTCTATCAACACTCACTCACATTCCTTGTCTGATCCAACACAACAGCTGCAAAAGCTGCTGGTAAGTCGGCTGCCGATGGTGCCAAAGCTGGTGCGGCCGTAGGAGCTGCTGCAGGTGGCGGTAAAGCACTCCTTGGTGCCGGCAGAGAGCGTCGTCAGGCTCGTCGTGCAGGACGCCAGTAAAAAGGAAAAGTCGAAGCAGTGTCATTGGTGAAATGGTGTATGATTGTGTGATGCAACAGCTTAAGGGGCAGGCGGAGATAAAAGTAAATGAATTGTACAATGAACAGTCAAAATTGTCTAACTGCTAATAGCTGCTGTATAATTGTAAGATAGAGACCAATCGAGAAAAAGATACCCCAGGGAGTCGTATGGGTGTATCCTTTACTTATACCAACCCATACCTCTCAATAAATACCTCTTATCAATCCCTTGATATTTTTTAGTACTCCTTTTATGTGGTAGAAGAGAGTCTGACTCATATGATAAGTTTCATGTAAGCAAAAGCAAAGTTTGACAATATTAGAAATACTTGTAATTTACATGTTAAACCTCCACCAAACAATCCAACATCACTAGAAATCAGTGATTGAATGTCCTCTTATATTCCCCCTTCTCTTCACATTAACTTCAAATCCGGAATGATATATTGGTCACTCTCTCGATAGCCAAGAACCTTAATTAGTAGGTATGCCTTTCCCCTGAAAATCTACATCCCCATTTTCCCACAACTCCCCAATTTCCAAATTCAATCCCCAACAACTACACCATACAACAATAGCTAATAACCATAATTCTTCTTCTCGTCCTTATACGTTGGATTAACCTGCCCAACATCTCTCTTTAATACCACCCTTGAATATTTTTCAACTTGTTCTTTACAATTTTCATAATGATTCACACCTTCTTTACGATAACATTCTATAACATCCTTGCGTAATAAACGGACTGTTTCATATGCCACCTGACGTTCACGTGCACGTTGTTCAATTGATTGTAGATATTTTACTGGATTTTTAGCACGGCCGAGACCATCCTATTTTGTTTGTATATGTAGTGTAAATTTGATGTGTGTTTAATTTGGTATGTGTTGATGTAGATAGTTGGGCGGTAGAGATACAATGGTGAGTACATTATATAACAAAATTTGATAAAGGGATACCCCAAATCTATATAACACGCATATTGCAATACGAATGTACATGCAAAGCAGTTACCAATCAACCACACAAACGCATGCCAAATAACTTACCTCTGCTCCGTGATCTTCATGTTGATATGGTGGCAAATTGAAATCAGGTATCTTCTTCTCATCATACATGTCCGTCATGATTGCAATTCTATTTATTGATATATAGGTTTAAACGTCGTCTCTTCTCTCTCCAATACTCTAAATACAACACCACACTATGGTACTCTATTCAACAAATAAAAATACTAGAGTCAAATTGGGAGTCTTTTAGTGTAGTTGGGACAATTATTTCATTACTTGTTTAGTGCAGTGGAGGAGTTAATAGGACGGCCGCCGTTAAGATATACGATTTAAATTGCAAATCTTCGTCTGAAGAAAATTAGACAGTAGTAGTTGTGGTATCAGCGGAATTTTGATAAAGATACATTGACAAGGATATCAACCTTTATTGTTTGTGGTGTTGAAGTTGAAGTATATAGCTCTCTCTAGAGAGGTAGATACGGTGAAGATTTAGTAGAGGAGGACTGTCAGTTAGTTAGTATATCATTGTACTATTAATTGGGAGGAAGATCAGGTAGTTGCAGTATATTGCATTGTTAGAGTGAAATCTAAGAAGAAGATACCAATTAGGTACATCAATAAAATAATATTGGCATACAACAATATATAAAATGACATCAACACGACAATTTGAAATGAACGATTTATTTCGTTTTAATAATGTGAATCTTGACATATTAACCGAGACATTTAACATGCCATTCTATCTACAATACATGTCGAAATGGCCAGAATTATTTACAGTCGCCGAAGCTCCAGACAATTCAATAATGGGATACATGTTGGGTAAAAGTGAGGGTAGTGAAAAGTTGTGGCATGGTCACGTTAGCGCTGTGACGGTAGCACCGTTATATCGAAGATTGGGATTGGCTAATACATTGATGAAAGACCTAGAAGATACAAGTGCCAATGTTTATAATGCATACTTTGTTGATTTGTTTGTTCGGGCATCGAATAGGTGAGTTATTGTCTTTTATATAATGCATGCTTTGTTAGAGTAGTATTGTTGTCTTTTACATATCTAACAAAGGCAATCCTCAATTGTATATAATACACCCGTATGTCTATATCAGCTTGGCAATATCAATGTATGAGAAATTCGGTTATGTTACATATCGGAGAGTGTTGGGATATTATAATGGCGATAGTCCAGAGGATGCTCTTGATATGAGGAAGGCATTACCCCGTGATCCTGGGAAAAAGAGTATGATACCACTGGACAAACCCGTTCTCCCCGAAGATTTAGAATGGTGATGTGGGTAGAGAAGAATCAGAGGGAAAATGGGGAAGAGTTGTAATTCTAAGCTGTTTACGCCCTGCGCATAATATAAATACTACAACCCCATTATTAGTTATAGTACATCCAGTATGTAAAGATACAAGTCTCGTCTTCGTGAGGCTATTGGCATCTATTGGCCATAAGTATGATTTGAGATTGACCACTGATTTGATCACCTGTCCTCACTCCAAACCCAAACTAGAGAATGAACAAAAGTATCATTAGGCCTTTACAATATAGGTACGACATCCATTAAAAGTCTAACTCAATATCTTTGGTTTTGATATGAGAGCGAGTTTGACAATAATGAGAACCTCGCTATTGCATGCAATTTACGACCATACAACTCTATTATCATCAATTGCCTGGTGGATTGTTGACAACAAACTATAGGCGTAGTCCGGAAGCTTTCACTGATTATAAATGAATGAAGCAGCAAATAACAACGAGCTTGGTATACCTACGAGCTCGACTGTTCAATCATCTGTCTCACACAACCAAGAAACAATCAATACACTTACTACTGCTAATAACATGAGTGACGAAGAAGCAGAAGAAAATATAGGGGATGTAGTGGCTCCTCTTAAGAGTAAGAAACCGCTGTTTGCCACAGCTTCTGAAATAGCCGCATCAAAAGATAAAGCCATTGCAAATTTACTTGAAATTGTAGCACAGAACAATATATCCATCAATGAGAATCTACGCCGTGCCATCCTAGGTGAGGAACTATACAACGAGGCTGAATGTAAAGCAATACGTCGTCAAACATTTAGTAAGCGTGAATCAGTATTAGGCGCATTGGTCCGATCACATACCGATGAGGTATCATCCTCGGCGACCGAAACTGCTATTGGCAGAGAGTTCCGGGAAATGATGGAGGCGGGGAAGAGTTTGGAGAAGAAGTTTGAATTACGTATTAAAGATGGATCATATACTGTTGATGCCCCAGTATTACCGTCGGGGGACAAGGGTACTCAACACATCGAGACTGTTACTAATTCAGGTGCTTGTTATAAACTTAGTCAGGCTATGAAACGATTGACGACTACTGGTAAAATGAAACAAGAAACCGAAAGTAAGACAATTTTGGAAGGAATCAACTTAGTATTGGAAGAGGGAAAGATGTATTTGGTATTGGGAGCTCCGGGTTGCGGCAAGTCTAGTTGTGAGTTCTTTTTGATACAGTTTCTTTTTTGTGCATATCATATGCGCGCATAATTTCTCACATGTTGTGTCTTCCATACATTATAGTACTTAAAATGATTGCAAATCTTCTCCCCACTGACTCAAAACATAAACTTGGTGGAAGTGTCGAGGTTAACAGTATCAATTCACAAGATAAAGAGATTGTCTGGTCAAACATTGTCTCTTATGTAGATCAAATTGATCGTCTACATGGCTATCTCACGGTTAAGGAGACTTTAACCTTTGCCTTTGATTGTTGTTTTGGGGGTACACACAAAGGGCCGTTTTACCCCGCGGATGATCCAGATGTTGATAAACTTCGACAAAAACTTGATGATGATGGTTGGCTTGTGGATGTTGTCATGAGAGGGGTAGGTCTTAAACGTGTCGAGGATACATTTGTTGGAAATGACAAGGTTCGGGGCGTGTCTGGAGGGGAGAAGAAGCGTGTAACTGTTGCCGAAATGATGTGTACAAGGTCATATGTCGAGTGCTTTGACGAAATCAGTACTGGCCTCGACGCGGCTACTACATTCGATATTTGCAAGCTGCTTGGAGAAGTCACTCGTATGCGTTCGTCTATTCGTCTAGTATCATTATTGCAACCTCCTCCCGAGACTGTGGCACTCTTTGATGAGATCATTCTTCTCGATAAGGGTCGGGTATTGTTTGCAGGCCCAGTCGACGAAGTCACTCGGCACTTTAAGTCATTAGGCTATGAACAACCACTTAGAATGGATCCAGCTGATTGGCTACAAAGTCTACCTACCGCGGATGGAGCTAAATTTCTCAAGAAGTCAGACGACGGAGTAGAAAAAGGGAAGGAGCATCTCACCAATTATCAGTTTGTCCAAGCTTATAATGAAAGTGATTTTGGTCAAGACATGTTGGCCAAATTGAACTTACCTCATGCAATCGATGGTACAACACACTCGGAGTTGAGAGAATACATATCACATGATTCGTTCAAGAGGAGATATGCCAACTCAACTTGGCGTTCCATCAAGGTTGTATTTGCCCGTGAGTTTTTGCTTTGGTGGCGTGATAAGTATTCCCGTATGGCACGGTTGATTCAAGATTTCATCATGGGCATCATCGTGGGCACGGTGTTCTGGCAGACTGAGGACGCTCAGACATTTATGGGTGTCGTATTTCAGTGTGTTTTCTTCATCTCCATGGGGGCGATGCTAAAAGTTGCCCCTCAGATTGATACTCGTGGTATCTTCTACAAAGAACAGGATGCCAACTTTTATCCTACATGGACATATGTATTGGCTAGATCCCTTGCCGGTATTCCTACCTCACTTCAAGATGCACTCATTTATGGAAGTTTCATCTACTGGTTTGCTGGATTTGTTCCATCTGCCGCCAACTACTTCGTCTTCCTTCTCCTTACATTACTCTGTGCTTTTACATGGTAAGTGCTATGTCATCTTTAGTTTAGTGTATTTCAAGTTTCTGTAACATATCACTCACTTCCTTCACTCACCTCCTTCACTCACCTCCTTCATCGACAATATATCATACAATATGAACTCAGTGGGTTGATGTTCAGTATCTTCTCTGCTACGGTAAAAGATAGGCCCCTAGCACAGGCTTGTATGAGTATCACTCTAGTTGTGCTGATTCTATTCTCTGGATTCACTGTCCAGCCGGATGTCATCCCGCCGTATTACATTTGGATATACTGGATGAATCTGTATGCTTGGATTATTAGAGCTGTCGTGATCAATGAGTATCAGTCTGGGCACTACGATACGGTTGTCGATGATATGGGTACTACACAGGGCGAAGCTACATTGATGAGGTTTGGCTTCACCTTTAAAGGAGAGGCTTTTGAGTATGTCTGGGTATGGTATACAGTTTTGTTTTGTATTGGGCTATGCTTAGTGTCAATAGCCACCTCTGTTTGGTGCCTCAATCATGTTAGGTTTGCTACTGGAGGAAGTCTAGGTGGAGTTGAGGATGACGGCGATGATAAGAAGAAGGAGAAACCCACTGCTAGTGCGCAATTAGTAGGTTTAGAACAGAAAGGAGCTACATTGACATTCAAGGATGTCTGTTATACGGTAACGGCCTCGACATCAAACGATAAACTTCAGCTATTAAAGGGAATCTCTGGCTACTTTGCTGCTGGTAAAATGACCGCCTTGATGGGCAGTTCGGGAGCAGGGTAAGTTGATGTACGGTTCATAATTGCATCACTGTGTATATTTATATCTTCTTTCTTCTATCCCTAACTTGTCTTTCATCTTATTATAGAAAAACTACCCTAATGGACGTCTTGTCGCTACGAAAGGCTTCTGGGGAGGTTAGTGGAGACATCTACGTCAATGGTCATCCCCAAGAGCCAAACTCATTCAGGAGAATGACTGGATATGTGGAGCAATTCGATGTACAATCTCCACAACTGACAGTTCGTGAAACTGTAGAGTTTAGTGCCAAGATGAGATTGGAAGAGTCTATTCCTATGGAGACCAAACTTAAGTTTGTTGATAAGGTATTGGCAATGTTGGAACTCGATACAATTGCAGGTTTTATCGTTGGTAATGACACCGGAGGCTTGTCTTTTGAGCAGAAGAAGCGTCTTTCTATTGCAGTTGAGTTGGCTGCAAATCCCTCATGTATCTTTTTGGATGAACCCACGTCTGTGAGTTATGTTTGGTGTATTGCCCGGATGTGCACATCTTATGTATGCAAAATTTCTCTCAATTGCAGCCAATTTCCATCTTTCAACATACCTACTCTAGGGCTTAGACGCAAGAGCTGCAAGTATAGTTATGAGAAGTTTGAGAAGGATTGCTGATTCAGGTATCGCCGTTGTTGCCACAATTCATCAACCTTCTGTGGCAATCTTCAACTCATTTGATAGTCTATTGTTGCTCAAGCGTGGTGGAGAAACGGTTTTCTTCGGTGAGCTGGGCGACGAAAGTTACAATCTTATCGAATACCTCGAAAGCTACCAAAGCACTACCCCTATTAAGAAGGGTGAGAATCCGGCGACATGGATGCTTACTGCGATTGGTGCTGGATCTGCTGGGACAGCTGATCAATTTGATTATGCCCATGCCTACAAATCAAGCCCTCTCTCCATTGATTGTACCAAGAAGATTGATTCACTCAACGAGACCCCAGGTGAAGTCATCACATACCCCTCCAAGTATGCGACATGTAGGCGTACACAGTCAAAAGAGGTAGCGAGGAGGTTAAGGTTGATCTACTGGCGTTCTCCAGCATACAATCGTGTTCGACTTCTCGTCTCTGGTATCGTTGCCCTACTCTTTGGGTCAGTCTTTGCCTCGCAACGTGTACCTCAAAATGAAGCAGATATGAACTCTCGTGTAACAAGTATATACATCACCGCCCTCTTCTTGGGTGTGAATGCCATGAATACTGTCTTACCGGTGTTCGAAATGGAGAGGAACATGTTCTATCGTCACAAGGCATCGTTGATGTACGACCATAAAGCCACAGCACGAGCCTTCACTCTTGTCGAAGGGCCATTCATTCTTCTTGCCGCGATGGTATTCAATCTACTTTGGTACTTCACAGTTGGATTTGCTGTTGATGCTGGGAAGTTCTTTCTGTATTACTTGTTTACCGTGTTCGGCTTGGCTATCTTTACCTTCTTTGGTCAGGAAAGTCCGCGTTAGTATTGTTTTGTCATATGAATTCGTGTGTTCAATATAAAGTCTTGAAGACTTGAATGCTTCATTTGAATTTAGTTTGTCTTTATTTGTTTGCCTTTGCAACCCATATATACTAACGGAAGTTACTATTATCTCTCTTCATCTTCAAACCAGGGCTTCATGGCTGTCTTCCGGGATGCCCAGACTGCTCAAGGATTTGGTTCATTATTGATTGGATTCAGTAGTATCTTTGGAGGTATCCTTATTCGACCTCAGAACATCAATAACTTTTGGATCTGGGCTTACTGGACATTCCCGTTGCACTACGTCCTTGAGGGATTGTTGACGTCACAGTTTCAAAATGATAGCACACCAATCGAGGCTTCTTTCGGTACTCCTTTCTATGATCATGTTCTTTATGATAATGGTCAAAAGTGGCAGTTTTGTCCTTGTTACGATTTACGTTCTAACGAAGCGGAGTATGCAGAATGCCAAGCCAATTTGGATACAACCATGTCGGATATTCCTGAATTATGTTACACAGGCACAGCAGAGGATTGGATTTACATTAGTTTCGGTGGCAAGTGGATACCAGAACATATCCCATATGATGTCATCTATTGCGTTCTTATTATTGTTGTTGCAAAGATCATGGCCATCTACGGATTGAGTAAGAAGAACTATCTTGCAAAGTAAACTACAATAGGACTTTGCATGGGGGTAATATTATATCGATTGTTGTGGGGAGAAGAAACAAGTGTCATAGTAGAATAAGAGTTGTGTATAGAGAAAAATATTTATGGTTATCCGATATCTTTCTCTAAACAGCCCTAGAACTATCTCTCTTCCTTACTTCTCCTCATGTATATTCTCATACAAATATAGAGGACAATTTCCTTTACTACTCCGATCAATTTTGGTTGGCTCCCAGCCCGGTATACTAAACATATAACTAACAACTCGAAAGTTTGGAACAAGTCTCTCCTTCTTCCTTGACTCGTCGTTCTCTTCACCACCACCACTAACATCTCTTGTACTAAAGTCAGGTGTTTTCGAATTCATACGAAAGTCATAATCGGTAATATCAGATACATGTGAGTATCCCTTGCGATGTACAAGTTGCTTTGGTGGATATCCATCGTTGCTACTTGAATTGAACTCTTGTGATGTAGTGCCACTACTACTTTGTTTATCGAATGAAGCTTGTTGTAATGGATGTGCATTCTTCGTTTGTCGTTGTTGTTGGACTTGAAGTTGGTCATCTTGTTGTCGTTTTCTTCGTACCGCTGCTTCATATAACAGTGGTTTCACCTTCTTTAATCCCTGTGGTAATAGATATACAAAGACTGCCGTTGCATCATTTAGCAGTGTCAATTTACTTGCATCCCCTTCTACATCACTACTTGTACTCTCATGCCAAGATAATTGATTCTCAATATTACCTCCCTTCTTCTCCTTCAGCTGTACCTCACATCCAATCCCTCCCTTATTCACACTACTCATACTATCCCGATTCCACTCATCCAACACATCACCCCATCTAATACAAACTTTGTTATATATATGTGGATAGATATATGATTCTTTAATATTGGATTGTGCCGTTTCGGCTAATGCTTGATTATATTCTATACCTACACATTGTAATCCATATTCTGTTGTTGATGAGATGTGTTTATTATTCTTTTGCTGATACCCTGAGTTGTTTTTATTGTTGTTAGTTTCATTAGCTTGGTGTGGAGTAGTAGTGCACGGTGTACAATTTTTATTAGTACTAACCTCACCAATATCGTCAAGTACATCAATATTACCACTACCAGTACCAGGACTAGTATTATCAATCGGATCATTACTAGGTATAGTCATTAATAATCCACCTGATAAATTATGCAATATGTCAAATTGACTTCTTCCCTTCTCTTTTTCAGTAGATATATCCCGTGAAATTGCTGGCGGTATACCATCTTTAGATGACGAAGGCGGAAGATCATCATGATCAAATGATATACCGGTAGGTAATTCACTAATCTGACTATGATGTCCAGGTTTGTTAATACTATTTTCTGGTGAGGGTGTTTCAATAGTTGTTGGTATCTGAGAATGTAAATCTTCATTTGGTGTTGATAGTTTGAATAATTCTTTACCGAGCCTTTGTGTTGGACTATTCTTCTTATCAATAGTGCCATCATCTTCTTTTGGAAAGGGTGGCAAATGCTTCTTATCTCCACTAATTTTCAAAGATATTGCCTTCATTTTGTTATTAGCCACAGGTGTAATTGGACTACTCGGCTGCATTACTCTTGAGCTCTTAACAGGTGAATCGGGAGATAAAACAGAAAGTACATCAATACTACCATTAGTTGTCACTTCTATACGATTTATGTTGTGTGCACTTCTTACACTTGTACTTGTATCATCCGCTGCTTTTTGTGTGTCAAAGTTTGCATTATTAGTATTTCGCGGTGGAGATTTCACACTGCTTACAAATCCACTACTACATGAATCCGACTCTTGACTGGCAGTACGCATTAAATGTGGTACCGAATAATCAGATGGTGATCGTACATGATGAGAAGTTGCTGTAGATTGTGTAGCAGTTGTGGGTGTACTTTCATTATTTTGAGAGCGGTATATATCTCGCCTTTTTGGTGATTTGTTGTTGGCTCTCTGCTGCTGTTTATTATTATACTGCTGCTGTGGTGTATTATTCAAATTATTATTATCATATTCATCAATACTAGTACTATTGCCCAACTGTAACTTATTAAATCGTTCTTGATGTACCTTTAATAAATAATCATCATTATAATAATATTCCAATGCTGATAGTATTAATCTACCATCGCCGCATCCTAGATCGAAGAAAATATCGGTGGATTTAAGTTGTAGTAGGGAGAGGGCGTTGGTTTGAGCTGTAGTGTGGGTTGGATTGTAGGGTGCTAGTCTATTATTAGATTGTTCGTCATTGTTTGTTGAGGAAGGGGTGGTTATTGAAGAGGTTTCTTTTGCAATGCTTTCTTTTGTTGTGCGACTCATATTTACATTTCATATGTTCATGTTTTGTGCATATGATGTGAGCATAAGTATCTCTCCTCTCAAAGCTGCCGTATATAACCAACCACCGACTATAAATAAACCCAGTACCTAGGAGAGCTCAAAGCAACCAAATCGGAGTCTCTTCGGCATCTTGTTGTGGTCAATAACGGTAGGAAAATGGATTTTGTAAGAGACATTCTCGCTAAACGGTTTATGAGACTATTTCTCGCTGTGATTCGAATGTTGAGCCCATATGAGAAGAAGTTTGACAACTCTGGCGGCAGCAACAGATGAAGCACCTAATTCAATATAAACCAATAGATTTATGAGCTGGTCTGACGACAACCAGATTTTTATTGTTGTGTTAATTGTTATCTACTTTATTTATCGATTCATTCTATAGGTACGAGTTTCAGAGAAGCGCTATTCGACGTCAACTATTAAGAGAACAAAATCTACCACCAAACAACAATCAAGACGACGAGATTGCTCCTGTAAGATTTATGTGGCGTATATATCACGAATACTTATACCAGCAATCACAGTGCCAAATAATAACGTCACCTCCACATATACTCCTCCCAATAACGGTACCGCCGCTACCGCTAACAACAATAGCAACAATATAGTGTAAAAATATTATATAAAAGAATAAAAACATGGGTATATCAATATTCAATAAAAAGAAGTCAAAGAAGGGTCATACCCTAATAGATTATTCACCACCTCCAACTCCAATACGGCAAGAGAATGATGATGTAGGGAAACTGGCAGTGTTGCAGCCAGCATCTCAAGAAGATGAGTTATCAAAAGCTAGCAAGTCTGTGATGTCTAATAAACAGAGTAAAAGAGGGGGAGACGGTCTTCCACCTACATCACCACAAAGTACAAATGATAGCTTTAACAATATGGCACCACCGCCAACACCCGAGGCAAAGCTAATAACCTCCTCATCAGTACATGGCACGCCCGATTGGGTGAAACGTGTACGTAGTGGTGACAATAACAGCAGAGGGGTGATGGGAGGGGAAGGGACTCCAGATACAACAATGAATATAACAGATGATACAATTAATCAATCTGCTATATCCCAACCTACACTTTCCGAAGAGGATAATAGTCCCAAACAAGCACTGCTGGGCAAGGGTGAGAACTCATCACCCAACAGTTCAACCAAAGTAGAAGGATTGAGTAGTAGAGAACGATTGCGTCAGATATTAGACGCACAAGGTGTTGACAAACTAATATCCGATGAGGGTGATGGTCCACAACCATTGGATAACAATAATGATGATACCAAAAGTAGTAAGAAAATGAGTAAGAAGGAAAAGAAGAAGCTAAAGAAGGAGGCAAAGTTAGCAAAGAAGAATGAAGCAGCTCAGCTTGGTGTTGATTCATTAGGTGTGAAAAAGAAGAAGAAACGATTCTTTGGTAAGATTGCCCCATCTACAAAAGATACTGCTTCAATCTCACCCACTGCTGCTAAAGAAGATGAGGTGGTATCTCCCGAGGAGAGTCAATATAAAACTGCCATATTAGAAGAACAAGAAGATACAGGATACAGTTATGAAGAGGGAGGTATCGAATTGGGATTGTCATTTGGTGGCGGGGATGATGTTATTGCGCCCATGAGACAGTCTACCCAAATTACGTCGGCACAGACACGACAGGTTGCCAATACTGTTACACCTGAATCAAAGGATGTTGATATTAGTAGTGTTAATAAAAGTGGTGCCAACCTAGACATTGAGGACGATAAGCAAGAGGATGACAAATCAAGACAGAATTTGGAATCTCTATTCAATAGTGTTAGTGATGACGAAGTAGAGAATGTTGACTTGGTAGCAGCAGCATCGGCAGTGGCACGAGCAAAATCTCAAGAGGAGAAACAAGTAGTCACTAGAACGAGCAGTGGATTGAATAGACGTACCGGCAGTAGTGGACTTAAAATGTTATTCAGTAAGAAGGAAAAGAATGGATACAGTGATAGGAAATTTGTCACCGAGAGTCCTAACAAGGAAGATACGGGAAGTAGAGCCGCTACTACAACGCCAGGCACGCCCGTTCCACCAATTATACATGAAGATGATGAGGCATCCTTGCCAAGTATGTTGACCGAACCTGAGAGTATAAAGCGGTTACGAAAGACGGGTCAAGCATTCTCGGTGGATGATGCTATTCAAAAGGATTATGGTAATAATAAGTTTAGTGCTACACGAGCTACCACACCCAGTGTTAGTATGTCAACAATGGGTGGACAAGAGACACAATCGAATGCAGGGTTCACAACCGCCCTAACAAGTGCAGGATTCACAACACATACAATGATGTCATCTGCCTCACAGGCTGGTGGTATTGAAAAGTTATTGGGCATGTTTAATTGTAATGAGGATACAACAATTGGTGCGGCAGTGACCAATGTTGCCAATGCTATTCAATGTCAATCTGGTGCGGTATGTGGCGGGGGGAATGTATTAAGTGATGAAGTTGATATGGAATTGGAAATGGAAGAGAGATTTACCTTGAACTTTCAGAATGTAAGTTTGAATATAAAATATGTTCACGGTATCCTGCGCTCACGTCTAACTCGCTTTACTCTTCATTTAATCATCTCTTTTTGTACAGGATGTGATTAAGAATGGAGTCAAATTAATCTATCACGAGTCTCCATCTCGTTCTTCACCGAATCCCGATTGGATCCAATCAACTGTGAAGTTATTCCTCCGACCCGGAGATTGTTGTAATCCCAACACACTGAAGCAACCTACATTGTCTTGGGCAGTACTACCAGTTGTTTCTCGAATGAAGATGGGAGTTAATGATGATGATCAAGATACTGGAAAGAGTAGCGAATCCTGGAGTAGATTGGGTGTATTGGATGTAAATTCTATATTGATTGATGAAGGTGCAGTATCCACGGGGTTCTTTTCGGTAACTGCTGCCAATGGTGCAGTGTATGTCTTTGAGGCACCAACAGCTGATGCACGTGACTATGTTGTCAAGGGACTACGAGCTATGATATCAAGGTTAACGTACTACTTGATTGAAGGTAACGCCAATGTTATTGGGGAGTTGTTCTGTGAAGACGCAGGGCAGTTAACGGGTGAGCTACCATCCTTGGTACCGCCATGGAAGGCATTGAGTCGAGTGACGTATGCCTTCTTACAGCAGCAGAGGTTTGATAAGAAGGAGCGTTTACTGTGAAAAGGGAGACCAACACGCCTTAAGAGTTGGTCAAGAAGATGTTTATGAGATATCCTTGTGTATTTGTTTTATGTGTGAAGTGAGTGTTTATGTAGCGAGGATTAGTGTTTATAGGATGCAATAGGTGCATATTAACATTTAAGTACAAATTGGTATTGGACAGCTGAATAAATAGACTTATATCATTATTATTAAAGCCCCTCGACCAACAGCCCTCATCATTATGTACATGTAGCTATCTCTATCTACCAACCTGTAATTTCATAAGCAGTCTGATCCATCACAAACCACTTTTGACTAAAAGAGTCTTTATTAACTTGAAATACAATTACCCATGTAATGAATAATGAAACAACAAGGAACGCCCCTCTTGTACTTCTCTTGACCCAAGTTTTTAACTCTTCTAAATGCATTTGTTGCTGTAATTGCTGTTCCATGCTTAATTGTTCGTTACTTTCTCTTCTGCTCTCGTCATTATTTGCAATTGTAGTAGTCGGTGGTGATTTACCAGGCCAATAATCAATTAATACTATAGGATTAAAGACACGTAATCGAAAGTATAATACGTTACTAATCCATAACCACGGTAAACCGAAGCATCCTGCTATAAACATTCGTTTTGATAAAAGTATTTCTTCCTTCATTTTATCATTTACAGTATTATTAGTATTTGTATTTGTTGATTCTGTCATGTTTATGAGGTAGTAGTATATGATATTCACAATAAGGTATGTTACCAATAACAATACAAACAATGTTTGTTCGCAGATTTGTTTTTGTAGTTTGTTTACTTGTACTTTGTGTTTTCGCCGCCACCACTATCGTATAACCGACCTAATAAAAAGACGGATAATCTAAATGATTTGATCTCTTAGTTGGTTTAAACTACATACACGGCGTCCGCTATTGGCTTCATATGTTGTACTGTTGGTCATTTAAAAAGTTAACAGGCCCCAAAGGAGTAGGATACCTCAAAGGATACCAAGGGAGAATATGCATTTTTTGCAATCAACCACAGATATGATATCATGAACACTATCTTGTTGAATAAGCCTGAGGAGGGTGTGGATATAAAGCCCAAGCAATGTTTAGGAGTACTAACAAGATGATATTTTATTAATAGATGTCCATAAATCAAAATCGATAAAACAACTACTAACAATAACAATATAAATAATAGAAAAACAACACAATCATGGCAGAAGGATGTCCATTCCATAAGAAGAGCGGTGGCAGCGAGGGTGGCGGGCAAACGAAGGTGAAAGCTAGGACAAATAAAGATTGGTGGCCGGACAGTTTGAACCTCTCCATTCTACATCAAGATCCAATCTCTTTACGTCCATCACATGTGCCTCATCCATCAAGTGCTACAGTTGCAGGATCATCAATCAGTGCGGCTAGTCATGTATCCTATGCAGACAAATTTGCAAAACTCGATTTAGATGAACTACGAAATGATATATACAAGGCACTTACTACGTCACATCCAGGTGAGTAGATATAATTCTCGTTTTTCATTTCATAAATGTTTTGTTTATTAATCTCATATCAAATCAACATATCGACACCATATATAGCATGGCCTGCTGATTATGGTCATTACGGTCCTCTTATTGTGAGGCTGGCCTGGCATAGTGCGGGTACATATCGTGTGTGAGTTGAATGTGTTTGTATTATTCCAATAATTGTTGTGTTTATGTTATGCATTCCATAATATACTGATATTTGTTGTGAACACTCTTTGAAATCTTAATAGGTTTGATGGGCGGGGCGGAGGCAACAGTGGAAACATTCGATTGCCTCCTTTGAACAGTTGGCCGGACAATGGCAATCTAGATAAAGCGATGCGATTTATCCTTTGGCCTCTTAAACGTAAGTATGGTCAGTCGATATCTTGGGCTGACTTGATCATACTCTCGGGGAATGTTGCTATTGAAAGTATGATGGGAGATTGGGAATCTGTCGAGCCTCTTTGGTACGGTGGTGGTAGGATTGATGCATTCCAACCAGAAGAGGATGTTTACTGGGGTCATGAGCACGAGTGGTTGAAAGATGATCGTCACAAGTCTCCAGTATCCAACGGTGGAACGGGTCTTGACAAACCTTTAGGTGCTGTCCAGATGGGGCTAATCTATGTTAATCCGGAAGGCCCAGGAAAGTCCGCGTTTGTATTGTTTTGTCTTGTGTTATTATGAGTTCAATACGAAGACTCGAGAAATAGCCAAATACTTTATTTGGCCTCCTTTAGGTTTTCATTTGACTGCCTTTGCACCACATGCACTAACAAATGTTACATCACCACTCTTTCATCATGATAACTACGCGTATCTTCCAGGAGGTAATCCTGATGTAATCCAGAGTGCCAAAGATATCAGAACTACATTCAGCAGGATGGGTGTTACCGATGATGAGACTGTCGCTCTTATTGCGGGCGGTCACACGTTTGGGAAAGCACATGGTGCTGCTGATCCTTCTAAGTACGTTGGCAAAGAGCCGGAGGGTGCTTCGATTGAACAAATGGGATTAGGATGGAAGAACTCATTCAATACTGGCAATGGCAAAGATACAATCACCAGTGGCTTAGAGGGAGCTTGGACAAAGCATCCCACGCGTTGGGATAATGGATACTTCGAACTTCTGTTTAAGTATGAATGGAAGAAGACAACAAGTCCAGCTGGTGCAATACAATGGATCCCTGTAGACATGGATGAAGAAGATGTTGTTCCTGATGCACATGTAAAAGGTACAACACACAAACCAATAATGTTTACAACCGATTTGGCACTTCGATACGACCCCATCTATGGACAAATCTCTCAAAAGTATCATCAGAACTTTGATCTGTTCACTGACGCCTTCAAACGAGCTTGGTATAAGCTTTGTCATCGTGATTTGGGACCTGTCAGTAGACATCTCGGGTCTTATCTCCCTCCCGAAAGCTTGATATGGCAAGATCCCATTCCTAGAGCTGATTATGATATTTTATCGGGAGATGATATCCAATACCTCAAGCGTCAAATTCTAAATGCCGTAAATCAATCCAAGGTATCAATATCAGATCTAGTCAAAGCAGCATGGGGGTCAGCATCAACATACCGCTCGACAGACCATCGAGGTGGTGCCAACGGAGGACGGATTCGTCTCGAGCCTCAACGAAGCTGGGCTGTGAATGATCCAAACAGTCTTAAAAATGTCATCTCGACGATGGAGGAGCTACAATCTAGTTTTAATCAAACACAACAACAAAAGGGTAGTACAAGGCAAGTTTCGTTTGCTGATCTCATAGTATTGGGTGGAAATACTGCCATTGAGGAAGCAGCACGTCGAGCCGGCCATAGCGATGTGAATGTACCATTTGCTTCTGGACGTGGTGATGCCTTGCAATCCGATACTGACGTCACTTCCTTCAATGCCTTACAACCAACATATGATGGCTTCCGTAACTTTGAAGGAGAAAGTGATATGAGAGCAACACCTGAAGAATCATTGATAGATCGGTCCCATCTGTTGTCCCTAATGGTGCCAGAGATGGTCGTCTTAGTTGGCGGTCTTCGTGTCCTTAATGCAACAAACTCATCCCAAGGTGTGGGTGTACTGACAGATCGTCCTGAAGTGTTAACAAACGATTTCTTCACCAACTTGCTTGATGAGAATACAGTTTGGTCACCGGCTGGGAACTTATTTCAAGGCACCCGATCAGCAGGCGGTCAACCTTGGACAGCCTCTCGTGTTGACCTAGTCATGGCCAGCAATGCCCAACTACGGGCAGTGTCAGAAAGTTATGCATCCGCTGATTCAAGTCCATACTTTATCAACGACTTTGTTAATGCATGGACCAAGGTGATGTGCCTCGATCGTTTCGATCTACTTCGACTAGACAGTTCAAAGAGAAGAGAATCTTCTAAACTATAAATGTGATCAATGATGTGTAAGTAAATAAATACTAAGCTAAATGTACGAAACTGTTTATTTCCTACTTATCGTTTACAGATCTTCATTTGACCTAGCTAGCTTCCTATTTCAATCATTTTATGCTGATTGTTTGGTATTAGCCTCTTCTTCCCATTATGTTCAGTTCAACCCACTTCTTTATACCCCATTTGACGTTTATCGTCCTATATTTGCAATTAACTCCTTTATACAAAGCAGATTTCATTATCATCCTGATGTGTACGGCAAAACATATCCTTGGCATTATCAACCGCCTTCCTCGTCTTGGCCTTGAAACTAACGACACGTCCATGATCCTTGATCTCCTTAAAGAAGATATGTGCCTGCTCTGATTGTAACAACTTCCATGCCATGTACTTTTCCATTGCACTTGCCTTGTGAGCGTGCAATAACTCAATGAATGATGCAGGTGTCAAGTTAGCGTCCTCCTCAGCTGCCTCCTCCCATGCCATTTCAATCAGCTCGGCTGATACATCAATTGCCTCTTGAATAGATGCCAGTGGTGTTTCCTGTGCGGCACAGAATTCATCATATAACTTTGTTGCCTGTCCTGGTGCGTTAGGGCAGGCCACTATATAAGATAGAGAGTAGATATGAGACAACCCTTCTCATCTTGATTGCCAACATCTATCACAGGATCTTACTCACTTGCATACTTGACATCCTTATCGGGGATATTGAACTTCTTTCCCTCACTATCGATCACACTGTATTTAGAGAAGGTATAATATTATGTAACAGATTAGATAATATCTCGTTACAATGATGTCCAAGCTGATATGAGCACATGATGTGAGCAAATAAGATACTCACTGATACCGAGCCCCACCAGATGACTTATGTTCAACACTTTCAATCTTTCCAATATGATTACGTTTCTTTTCAACAAACTCAACGAAGCTACCGGAGGCAAAGGCCTGTTGTTGTACTACATCATCTCCACCATCCTTCTTGGAAGATACGATTGTTGTTGGTGCATGAGGAGAGTTGTTGACAACGAATGAATTCGCTGCTGTTAATGTTAAGGCGGAGATAATTAGACGTAGCATATTGTTATTATATTAAGGGTACATATATATATATATACTTAGGTTATTTATTAGGAAGGTTGTTAGATATCAGCTCGGCCATCAACTCCATCAACTTTGACAGATGTTTTTTTATTGAACATCTGCGCAGCTTCTCAATAATTACCTAAACTGTTTTAGGTTAGAGACCCTAGTAAGAGATGTGCAAATTCGAAAACAGAAATACTTAGGTGTGTTATTGAATGCGGGGATAGGTCGGAGAGAGAATCACCATATCTATTCTTAAAATGGTGACTAATAATATGCTAAGGCATGCAGGTAGTAGCAGTAGCAGTGGCGTATCAATGGGAGATATTATCACCGATCAAAACTCTCAACAAAATGAGAACGAGGCTGCTTTATCTACATCATTATTATCAATGGAAACGAATACAACAACAAGGAACAGACAACAGCGATGCAAAATCTTAAGATGGTCATTCTATCTAGTACTTGGAGGTACTTTTCTTGGCCTAACATTACCAAAGAATACCAACATCACATCACAATCTTGGCAACTATTATCAAATATCATCGGTTATACATACTTCTTAGCATGGAGTTTATCATTCTATCCACAGATATATCTCAATTATCAACGAAAGACCACACAAGGATTAAGTGTTGACTTTTGTTGTCTCAATGTGCTGGGATATGTTTGCTACACAATATATACTACAAACTTTTACTTCAATGAAAATGTAATTGATGCATATAAAGATAAGATGTCTTCATTGAGTGATGATACAACAACACAAAGGAAAGGAGAGATTACAGTTACAGGAAATGATGTGGCATTTGCAATACATGCTATAATAATGGCATCAGTCACACTATCGCAAGTCGGCTTCTACGATTCGTTCACTACAAGATCGCCGTCAAGAAGAGTTTTCATAATCTTTTTCTGTGCAGCTGCATTTTGTTTATTATACATATTGGGTACTTGGTCATATCAAGGTCAAGTTGATATACTTGGATTTTTATATGTACTTGGGAGTATTAAGATTTGCGTAACGATTGGCAAATATGTTCCACAAGCTCTAATGAATCGGTCTAGGAAGTCTACAGTAGGATGGAATGTATGGAATGTAATATTGGATCTCACTGGTGGTGTATTAAGTTTAATACAACTCGTAGGGGACTGTTGGGCAATGAATGATTGGTCAGGGTTGTTCGGCAATCCAGCAAAGATGTTACTCAGTTTGGTCACCATTACATTTGACGGTATCTTCTTAGTTCAACATTATATATTATACCCCGAGAATAAGGAGAACGAATATTCTCCTTTACCAGCAATTGAATCATTGATATGAAATGAAGTGTGGGAGAGAAAGGAGAGGCTCTTTTGGGCTGAGTAAGGTAAGGGCGGAGTCCCCGTGTGAAAATAAAAGGATACCTTTATGCAGAGTCCGGTATCCTAAATCAGGACAAAAAAAATACTGGCCAAGCAGTCTCACATAATCTGGCCTGAGATGTCCAACAACACAACCTTTCACACGTATGATACTCCACTATATAGCCCCAGCAGTTAGCTGTCGTCTCATACATTCTTGGCCAATTTTGTTGTCCATAATTTACCAAACTCAAAGAACAATACACCCAATTTATACATCATTACATATAATATAATTCCCAGTTCAAGACTAACAAAGTTTACAACTGACAACAGTCATCATGACCGATACAAATATACATGACGACGTAAACATAATATCATCTGACAATGAAATTGACATTGAAAAGGGAAGTGGATTAGAATCAACGGCAATTGAAAGTAGTCTAGACTCTGATACTAACGACAAATACGACGACAACAATGAGGAAAGTACACCGGCAAAAAAAAGTTGCTGCACCGACACATTTGAGAAAATGAAAAGCACGGCCGACTGGTGGTCTCTATGGATTGGATTGGCATCATTCCTACTCGCCATGATCCTTGTCTTTACTGTACCATATGAGAAGGGTTCTGTTAGGGCTGCCAATGTTGTACCTTCTCCAATGAGGTGGCAATCAAATCCACTAGATGCATTTGATGTATACTCATTTGTGGGATCTTTACTTCTAATTGGATTCTTCTGCTTCCTATATATCATTGCTCTGCGGTGCATGGGCAAGCTCGAAAGGAATCCGGCTAAAGAATACATCAAAGGATTCATCATTACCGGATTATTAGCCCTCATCAGCCTGTGGTTAGGAAGAAATCAGTTTTGTGCAACCAATGGATTAAGCTACGCTATCTTCGCTATCGTTCTCGGAATGCTTATTGCCAATACCCCTTTGGGAAGCTGGAGAGCTCTATCATGTTTAAAACTGACATCCAAGGACGGAGAGTTTTTCATCAAGTGCAGCCTTGCTCTCCTAGCCACCGAGTTCAGTGTACTGGCAAGAGTGGGTCTACCAGCTCTAGTCGTGGCCTGGGTAGGGTCACCGATAACTCTCGTCCTTGGCTACATCTTTGGAAAGAAGGTGTTCAAGATGGAAACTGATATTGCACTCCTCACTGCCGTTGGTGCTACTTGGTGCGGCGCTAGCGCCATCTCTGCATCAGGGAGTGTCATCGAAGCTTCAAGCTCTGATATCACCCTATCTATTTCAGTCGTCGCCTTCTTCACTGTCATCTTCACATTTGCCCAGGCATATTTAGCAATAGGTGTCGGCATGCCAGAGAGTGTTAGTGGAGCTTGGATCGGTGCATCGGTCGATCAAACAGGCAAGTCCGCGGTAATTCGGCCGTTCATGTGAACTCTACTCGTCTTCATTTGACTGCCTTTGCAACCCACACTAACAAAAGTTATTGCCACCTCTCTTCATCTTCATAAACTATGGAAAACGTATCTTCCAGGCAACGTCATAGCATCTGCTGCAATTGTCGGTGATGAAGCGACAGAGATCGCTGGCATAGTGAAAATCGTACTCAATTCAGGGCTAGGCATCCTTTGTACAGTGATTGCCTTTTGGTACCAACGAAAGACAAATGATGGAGGCAAGTTCTCTTTATACTTTCTATGGGACAAGTTCCCCAAGTTTGTGCTAGGCTACTTTCTCTGCTCCACTATATTGAGTGTGATACTACCTCCCCTCGACGGCACTGCGGAAGCCGAAGCTGTACAAAGAGCGGTCATATCAATGAACAAGTGGTGGTTTGCAATTGGTTTCGTAGGCATTGGGTGTCAGACCAATGTTAAGGCACTATGGAAGGGCGCCAAGTCATCCGGCGTTATTCAGGGATATTTGGTGGCTAATACATTCGACATGGCCATTGCTTTAGGGCTTTCCTATTTACTGTTTTGAACATATGATATGTACATAGATCATTTGAATATAATAGTGTTTGCTAATGTATATACTATACACACTACTTCTTTCATAACTTCTAACAATGGTAAATCTGAGAAGATAGTCGAGGATTCGCTCGAGCAAAGTTGGTCTTATTTTTGAGACGTCACCACTTACCATGTTAGGCCGCTAGCAGGTGCCCATGCTGGCATAGATAGAGGTAGCTATGAATCATTGTTAGCAGTACCTACATCAAAGAAGCAAGAACAGTATTGTTATCATCATACGGTCTATTATACAGTTAGTTTTTCCTATCAACAATATGTTCAAAGTTCAAGACTAAGCTCAAATTACTCGCCCCTACTCGCTATCGCTATCAGATACAGAGTTGAGGATATCATCGACTCCTAGGTGCTCACAGAGCCTGTCATACCCACCAACAAGCTGTTTGTTTAAGTATACAACAGGTAATGTCTTGGCATCGGCAGGTATTAAGTGGGTAAATAGATGAACTGGAGCTTCGACATACTCAATACCCGAGTCGGCAAGAAGATTCTTTGCACCAACACAGTACTTGCATTTCTTCTTACCAATCACGATATTAGGAAGCGAAGGTACAGGCACATTTCCAACTCTCTTTTCATCTTGGACAATGTGGATGCCACACTCTTGACCTTCACCTCGCTCATCTCTCTTGCTTCTTAGGGATGAACTTAAGGAGTTCTTCCTAGGCTTCTTATTCTTAGAAGAGGGCAATACATCATCCAACAAAGAGTTCAACTCAGGATGGGGAGGAATCTTCTTCATCTTAAGAAAATCCAAGCAATCTTCATCACTCCAATCCAAGATCGGATGAGCCTTGTCGGGATCTTCACTACCAGAGTATCGAAGGAAAGGTAAAGAGTCCCTTGACTTAGTTTGCCCTCGACGGACACCTGAGAGGAGAACCTTGGTATCAGTAGTTGCTTTCTTCAGCGGAGTAATCTTGAATATATCCTGAGAAAGGGTATGAAAAACCTCCTTCTGATCCACAGGATGAACACCAACTTCGGCCATTCCCTCGGCAAACTCTTCTCTTGTGACAGAATTTGCCTTTGCAATTTCAAAGTTGTTCAGACCAAGGTGACTTAACACTTGCTGGCCATATTCGAGATCACGTTGACTTGTTGGTGATTGGGTGTCTATGAATAGGACACGTATGTTAGGGCAGGCCTCGGCGACCAGTGCAAGCATAACACCCGACTGCACCCCGAAGCTTGTCAGGACAGTAACAGAGTCCGATCCACCATCATATCGATCTGTAATCATCCTCACTCGGTCGACTGCAGTTGAGTTGGAAAGCTTTTGTTCGTAGTTGTTGTTCATGGTTATATAATATAGAAGTTTTGATGTGTGTATTGATTGTTGTTTGGTTTTATGATACTTTGATAGTGTTGAATTGAACATAATGTTGGCCAAAATTACTCAGACAGTGTAATATCTTTGTTTGACTGTTCAGCACAAGCTATCTTTCTCGTGAGTTACTCCGCTTACTTGAGGACTTATTAGAGAATCCAATCTTATCAAATGTACTCAACAATATGGCCTGAGTAGCATCCATAGACAGCAAGTCGAGAGAGAAAGGTCTCATTTCTCTCATCCTACTCGGGCTGTATTTTTTTTTGAAAGGATACCCTTTACGGGATACCCTTTGCGGTATCTTATGATATCCTAAAAAGTTCACCTCTGATGCTATCTTTTCACTTAGCCTGGGAGATATCTAATATCCAAAGAAGGTGAATGTATGGCTGGGCCGGATATTTGGTGGAAAGATCTTGCTTAGTTGTTACATTCTCTACCATGCTCTATATCCTCCTAATAACCTCTCTCAACAACCAATTAATGACAGTTTCGTTCAAATGCTTCTTTAAAGTTCCTAGAATGTATCCACGCATTAGCCTGTTGATTGAAAATGAGTGAAGGATCAACAAAATAAGTGGATTGTTAGAGGGGACACGTATTATGAAAGCAAACATGACACGATACACTGCACAGATGTGTAAACTCACACCATACTTAAGGCCTGATTCGACAGGAAGAGCCTCATGATCGGTACGACCATCTTTATTTTCAGGTTCAGCATCTAATACACTTGGCCAAAGAACGGCATTTCCCTTTTTTGGCTGTACTGTAATATCAAGTAATGGGAAGTGAGTACCACCACCAGCTTCGACATCATTAAGATAGATGAACAGCGTCAAGATTCTAACCCCGCAAGGCATGTCTTTGTGGTGACCGATGTAATCGTGGTGCTGTTTGTAGTATTGTCCTGGTTCATATTGCAAAAGCTGTAGGTATTCACTGTTTTGTACCTTGGTTTTTGACACATTGGCAATTCTATCAACAACTGGTGCTACCAAAGGATCTTTGAAACACTTCTCTTCTTGACACCAGGTATTATGTGAGGTACGAGAATCGCTTACTAACGAATCATGCGAGCCGTCGGGTTTCTCTTTCCCAACGTCGGCGCTCCTCTCATATCCCTGTTGTTTACCAATTTCTACTAATCTATCTGCTTCTTCAGCCGATACAAAGTTTGATAGACTAATAACCCATGGCCCGTCCTTCTCAACACCTGGAGCAAAACTTCCATCAATCTTTACCTTTGGCCGTGACAATGCAATAGGATTATACTTTAAGTAATCACCACTACCATCGGCATTATCTACGATGTTTTCCATCAAGGTATTAAGATCACCCGGCTGCCAAATACAATCATTACCAGGCTGGATGGGACATCGATGAAGAATATCTAATAAATCACAAGTCTGACATGCCGGTGCACAATTAGTTTGCATATATTTGGGATTAGCCTCACACTCCCCAATTGCAGCCCAGAATGTACAATCCTGATGTTGATTCTTACACTTGTGACGGACACGTCTAAACTTTTCATCCTTATCTTCCCATACCATTTTCATATACTTGATAGATTCATTAATTGCTGTTTTGATTTTCTCATGCTGTTCTGCTCCACCGGCCTCTTTAACATCTGGGGTTCGTTGTCCGATGCCGAATTGATTGGTACCATCATTACATGTTAAACAAGAATGTCTACATGACTTTTTCATGTAACTGTAATAATATGAAATAGGATTAGTATTTATACCACAAACCAATACCAATAATTAACACAAAGACAAAAACACTTACTTTGGATTATTATCACATTCGCCCATACCAGCCCATTCCATACATCTATAATCCTCATCCATACATGGTTTACTAAATGTCTTTTCATCAACAAATTCCGCAGCCTTGGCGGCATGCAGAACAGCCTCACATGTATCACAAGAGATGGGACAATTATATTTCATATATCCTAAATTATCAGTACATGCACCATCTTTGGCATATTCTATACACTTTTCATCCACATCCTCACATGTAACTTTTAATCCAATGTCATCTTCATCATCGGATGATGATTCATCGTCTGATGAATCCTCTTCAATTTCTCTAAATACAAAACCGTTAGAATTATCAACCACGTTTTCTTCTTCAACTTGTTGTGTACATTCGCCTGGTGTTTCTGCACTGCATTCTTGCTGATCAGCCGCCGGACCTGTTGCAACAACATTACATGATGTTATTGCAATTATTAATAGTGTAGATATTAGTATTGATCTCATATTGGTAATTAGGGCCGATAATATGGTGGTTGTTGAGTTGGTTGGTTGTTGTTGTTGTTGGACGGGTTAGTCTATCAGTCCGAGATATAACTAAAAGGTTTAGGTAGAAACCCATTAAACTGTATAGAATAAATATTCTGCCATTTGGCGGCTCTTCTATTGATTCTTTCAACGATGGTCGATGTCAAATAGAGCTCATAATTCGGATCAGGCCAACATAAGGAAATAATAATAATATCATGAAGTTTTACCTAGTCTTAGCGGCTGCGGCCGTAGTCAGCAAACAGGCCAATGCATTCACCATGACAATGCAAACTTTTATCCCACCTCCTCTAAAATATAATCCTTCGATATCCTCACGAGTATCAATACAACTAGGATCTACTACTGCTTCTGCCACGGCTACACTTGATGAGAAGACTGTTGATACACCACAGCAGACTAAAACATTGGGCTTATTGACGTTTGATTTAGGTGCGTTATTTATGTGCACATGATGTGCACATCTCTCATATCTTTATCTTTATACAATTCTCATGCAATTCTTATCATAAAATCTTTTCGGATATCTATATTGCTCATATTATATTCTTGCAATGTATACACAAACACGCAACAACAACAACACCAAACAATTATTCTTGTAATATATAATTTTTGCAATGTATCAAACACACAACAACATACGCTATCAGACGATTCACTCTATCCAATTGAGCCGGTATTGAATGACGCAAACAAGGTATTTGTAGATATGATGGGAAAATACGGTTACAATTTGGGTATCAATGATATAGTCGAGGCTGGAAAGAAGATACGTGAGGAGGCTGGACCAATTGCTGGAACTGCAATGTCACATACAGAGGTCCGTATGGAGGCGATTAGGAGAGAAATGGAGCGTAAAATGTTAGAGAAGAAGTTGCAAGAGTGTGCAGAAGATTGGGCCACTGAAGTAGAATCACTCACTGCTCCATTACGACACTCAGCTGAAGCATGGGCAAAGTCGGCAGTATCGGAAAGTGTTGTGGAAAGTATATACTTGGCATGGGAGCGTGAACGTCATCAGTCTGCAGAAAGAAATCTATATCCAGAAGTAGTAGAAGCACTACAAAAGATCAAAGCTGATCATCCCAATGTTATAGTGGGAGCAGTAACCGACGGCAAAGCAAATCCCATGCTAATGGTATTTAGCCTAGCACCCTATTTTGACTTTTGTATGAGCTGGGAAGATGATGCCAATGGCCGTGCCGACTTCTTCAAAGAGTTAGGTAATGTGGATGGAAATGTTGATTTACAATGGATATACAAAGCAGCTTACCAAAAGTATAAAGATATTGCCGATACTAATCGTGAGATGAGAAAGAAGGAATTAGTTGAAGATGAATCAGAGGAAGAACCTGTATGGATTCACATTGGAGATGATTTAGCATACGATGTCGGTGGTTCAGCCTCGTGTGGTGCAAAAACTATATTATTAGATCTAGACGACGAGTATGGACAAACTGCCAAGAAGAGATTCGACGGGGAAATGCCACTTTGGAATACTGCTGGTCCAGAAGAGATTGTTAACCGCAGAGTAATGAATGATGCCGCCGAGAGAGTCGTGGATAAACGTGTGAATAGAATGAGCATGTTACCTGAATCCATTAACGAAATCTTGAAAGGAGAGTAGATTGGAAAAGACTTTTGTAGATGGAATTGGAATTGTATCAATGTACAAACTCAGGTGGATTGTTTAGATAGTCTAGTAAGAATGTGTTAATAGAATTAGTAGTATAGACTTGACGATTAGCTAGCTTAATGTGAAACTAGATCCACTCAAAAGAGATGTACCCATTACCCCTGACGAGTTATCTCGTGGTATAGGTCGAAGGGCGGGCGACATGGCCGCTCTGACTGTGATCATCGACATGGCAAACAAGCATAGAAACAAAGAAGTTGAGAAAATCCAGGTCAAACCACCAACTCCTTGAGTGCACACGGCTTCATGAACAAACGTTGTATATATTGGATTGAACGTTTTACAAGCCAAAATCTCTTGAACTCCGATCCAGGCTTGATTAAAGTTGTAAGTTGTATTTTGTAAGCTACTGCTGATTGTTTGCACTCTTGTTGCTACAGGGGCTGTCACATTGCATTGTAGCTCGAGTGTGGGTAGAGGGAGATCCATCACAATCGCAGTCAAATTATACACGGTTCCAAGTGCTACATTCATCGTTTGCCTGATTTCCTCCATTTCTTCTTCTTGAGGCTTGACTGTACATCCTGATACATAATATATTAGATGATCAAACACAATTGAAGTAAACTTCTCCTGATAATAATAGAGACCACTTTGAACTATAGCGTCGGGCTTTATACTGGAAGATGCGCGTTGTGACAATTTATGATGATGAAAGAGAGGTGATTATAACATATGTTAGTACATAAGATATCGATAAAGGAAAACTAAGGTCAAATAAAGTAGCCAAGTCGTAGAGACTTTATACTGAACACAAAGATTCACAAGATAAACAATACTAACGCGGACTTTCCAGAAGTCTGAGCCACTTATACTTGTCACTAGAAACAAAAGAGCCATGATCCAGAAAAGTATCAAAAAGAACGCAAAGATAGGCCAAAGGACAGCAGATCTAAAGTAAATATGTGAGAGACATGATATGTTCAACAAACGAATAAAGTATGATCTGAACTACTCACGAAGAAATCTTTGTGCATCGATTCGATATACCCTTGGCCGAAAACCATGTTACTACTAGCATCCCAAGTATCATAATACCAATGGCAATAGCAATGCCTTGGGAAACATAGAACAATATCTCTCCATACTTCAACTTCTCATCGACATCATTGATGATAGATATGAGCTCTATGACGTCATTCCTAAAATACTGCACTTGATCGTTTACTTGTCTATTGAGCTCATTAACCTCATGGCGGATGGTTTGTACACCGTCTTTTATTTGCTTTGCAGTTGGTCCTACACCGTGATCACAGAATAGTCCGTCATCAGCTGATAATGTTGTAACATTCTTAACGTCTGACAAAACCTTATCCTTATCATCGATAATCGCGTTTGTGAGAGCAAGGGTCCGATTAGCAACATCTTGAGTTAGATTCAATGCATGTTTGGTAGTATGTAATGATGCTCTAAATGATGAAGCTCCTTTCGTAAAGAACAAGACCCCGCAAATCATAACAAACAAAGCACTAAGGGCAAAGCTAATCCTGACGGCTTTTACTTGTCTATTGAACTGCTTATCTCTTTTGGCTGCTTCTAATTCACTGTCAATACTATTGCTGATAATAAGAGGACTTGCAAGATCGACGTTTGATTCATTCAATAGTCTTTCGGTCTCACTACTTTCCATTTCTAACTCGTCCTGAAAACTATCACGAAACTCCGAGTGATTAGAAGATGTTGGTTCTTCTTCAATAATAGATAGAGTACGGCCACTATCTCTGACTTCTGATGATGATACTACTTCTGATTGTTCTATATACTCTGGATGGATTAATCTTCCGGCCAAAAAGCCTACCTTCTTAGGACCTCTTGTCTTTAACCAAATGATTACCATGCCCCAAACTAACCCTATACAAAATATCAATATTGCAGCTGAACAAACTCCAATAATATAGTCTGTGGCAGATTTGTTTGCATTGGTTAGACCTTGTACTAATGCTTGAAAGTTATCTATAGAGAATGATACGTGGATTAGTCGTCGTAACATATCATATGTTACCCATGCATACAACAATCACGGATAGAGATATACTGCAATATATATCTCCTCCTTCTTAGACACTGTCATGTCATAATCATGTATACATCATGTATATATCTCGTCCTTAGACACAGTATACACATGCATAATAATATTATCTCGTGCATATCTTATGCACACACCAAATATAGGTATCCTTTATGAACACATACATATAAACAATAACTTACTTGTATGACCAAATCTTGTAAAATCATGTAAAGAAACCACACACTATTTGAACTTATATATGGTTTGGGTGAGTATGGTGTTGGTGTAAATTGTTCCAAGGTTCGACTTGCATTGTTGATAAGGAGAGATGAGGGTACCTCATCATACTCTCTTGTATAATCTCCTCCCTGTAGAATATTCATATATTACTATCCTCTTTCCTGTTTGTTTACTGTTGACTATAACCGGACACTATCTTCATCGTGCTGTTTATTGACTTCTTGCCATCATTGTAGCCTTTGATCATCAAGACGCCTGTTGTTGCCTCGATGCATCTTCTTGCAGTCAATTGTTATGACATTTGTTCATCGCCAAAACGGGAGAAAAGGTAAATCTTGCAAAGTTATCCACCCCATCGATCTAAGGCCTATTGATATGTGCATATATGGAAATGCGGCGGATAGGAAAGGGAATGATTAGGTAGAAGAACAAACTTCATCTGTCCAACTGTTTTATTATTGAGAGATACGGGATAGGTGACCGATACATAATAGAACTTTATAACTCCCCTTTTTACAGAACAATCTTTACATACACTACACTAATATAAATAATGGATATAATTATTCCACATCGACAACTCGAACCATTATTGAACTGGACAAACAGCACATATGTACCAGAAGAATATGAGGTTCCATCAACTATTGAACAAACACATAATGTAAGTGTATAATTTTATATATCGGTGTATTGGCATTGAATTTAATATCTTATCTTATGCTTTATGTCAAGAGTTCTCATGTTGTACATTACTTACTTATGTTACTTACTTACTTTAATTACTGTTATTTGCAATACCTGCCTTAATATAATAGCAACCCCGATATGGCAAGACAAACGACTTTGGTGCTCTAATTGATCAAAATTCCGAGGAGACTGCACAAGATTACATATTAGGGATTGTAATAGGTGCAATGATTATATTAATTGTGGCTTTGCTATTGTTCTTTGTTATAATTATATTGAAATTGCAGGGTCAAAAGAAGGTTGGGTTCTTTGCTGGGAGATTGGTTAGACCAGTTGATGCTAATCTTACAGCTGCAAAACAAGAGTCGGATATAAATGAAAATGAAGATGAACAACCATTGAATGAAGAAGTAGTTAATGAGGCTGTACCTGTATCTTCTACAACTACAACTCAATATCGAAATGCTAATACAAATGAAAAGTTCAACCAGCGTGTATGGGCAGTCAGGTTAATGTTTGTCCTTAGTGGTTGCTTTGTTATAATTGCAGGAGGATTATTCTACGGCAAGGGAGTCGTATCATTTAAGAACTCCATTGACGATGTTCGGGTAGGGATTGGCTTAGTGCAAGATGTGAATGGGCAAAATCGTATTATGATGCATTTACACTATTGGATAGAAGTTAATACTCCAACAAACAAGAGGTATCTGGGAATCGAATCATCACATGTAGAATGGCTTCTCTTGCTTGGATTTCTTTGGTCTCTTCATATTTGGGTTATTCTGGTAACACATACTGCATTTATAGGGGTGTTCATTCAAATTATTCTTGGTTCCACATTCACCACACTGCCACACATTGATGGGAGATCTTGTTACTCGTCGTGATGGTCTGCTAGTATTTGGAGATAATGTTTCATCTTTGTTACTCTTGTGATTGGATGCAGCAGCGGCGGCATACCCAGTGGTAGTAGATGGTCGTTTCTTGAGAGATGATGACGATGGACCGTCTCTACTGTTGAGACTACTTGCCATATCATGAAGAGGCATGTCAGAAGGAGAGGTGCTAGTCATCTTGGTGTCTGATAGTTGTGGATGATTATCTTCCATCCCATCATCATCTAAGTCCATGCTGTTAGACTTGGACGAAGCTTTCATCTCTTCCAACGAAGAGTACTTTCCACCACCATCAGGGAGTTTGGCACATTCAGCAATCGCAGCTGCTTTGGCTCTAGTGGCGTTACTTGCACATTCTGCCTTAATCTTTGCGATCATATTGCGTGCAACAATGTCCATCAATGAGGCGTCTTTGTTCAAGTCAGTGTCCGGTAACATCGAGTTGTGACTGAGAGACAAGCTTGAAGTCATTGATGTTAGATCATCAAGAGATTTGATAGACTCAGAGGAGACTGTGATTGCTTTAGCCGGCTCATATCTCCTTGCATTTACTTGACTGAGCTTCTCTGAGTCTGCGCTGAACTGCTCAAGTTTAGAAGCGAGAAGTTGTTTTGAAACATCGTCTTCCAAACCAGAAGACTCGACAATCAAGGCTATCTGCTTCTGCAGAAGCTCCCCCAACTCCTCTTGTTGATTGAAATGCTCGAGCTCACGAAGTAGGTGTCTCTTACACTCGGCATTTACTTGATCTTCGAAGATGAACCCAAAGTTATATGATGTATCATAACCAACACCACAGGATTGCATGATTGCCATTGCCATTAGACATTCTGCTTGATCTGTGAAGGCTCTGGCGACATTTGCTGAACATACATCTTTGAGCTTGCTATCTTTGTGAGCAACAAGAGCAAGTGCTTGGATTGATGCAGACTTGAACAGTTTCTTTCTTTTTTCACCTTCGCTGTGCAGAAATATGACATCTCCTTCATTCACATCAGCATTAGCATCAGAAAGGCTTGTCTTGTATTGAATCAACGCAATGTTAAACAGTGTCTGTTCCTTTGGGAGTGTTGACACAGTGCCTTCTTCGGCATCTAATACATCTCCGACATCAACGTTATCAAAGATGCTTAAAGAGCTGGTCCCTTGGGTACGGCGAGAGCTGCTACAGGGGGTAGCAGGACTGCGGCGAGATACAGCCACACTTGTTGCACCTAGCTGTTCTTGATTGTACGAAAAGTAATGAGCATTCTTCTTGTCGTTGACAGCGCTCGTGAATGCAGTGGCGAATACTGAGAGTGCATTGTTGAGAGCGTCAGCATTGTCACTGTCAAAGCCAACATCCAACACTTTACTTCGATGTTCCATCATCAGTTCTCGTAGCAAGGGGATGCCACCTGTGAGTAGAGTATCCCCAAGATTTGCTCCTGTGATGACAAGAGGAGCATACCTTGCCAATGACTCTCCTACACTACAAGCAAGGCTGTCAATTTCAAGCTGGGCAACCTCATCTTCAGCTGAACGCACAAGCTCATAAGTGACGTCCTTACTTGATGCAGAAGAAGACATATCCAAAAGAGCCTGATCGTGTTTGTGCTGGATGTTCTTCACATCGATAGAGGGTACCAAAGGAGTACGTGAGAAAACAACCTCGACATCATCATGAACCGCCTGTAATACAGTATCAAGAAGCTCAAATTCCTTTGGTTTGTGATTAGCACGCGTAGCGTCTCTAAATAATACCAAGACTTTGTTATTCTTGATACTGTGAACAGCTTGAATGAGGTGGTGAATGCCTCTGTGATCTTTGACTTTGGCATGTCTTGATGCTCCCATATCATTGTATACAAGAGGACACAATGCAAAGTCTGTATCTGGACAATTCTTTCGTATCAAGTCTAATTCCATCATTAGCTGAAGGATCTGGGTAACTCCATCACTCCCGGCGGCAACGCCATCCTTGGTCAAATAGCCGTGTATTACTGTACCAGGAGAGACTCGAAAGACAAAGAAAACAACAACTGCTCCAACGGGATAATGAAAACTCCATATCAAGTTTGGATGGGCATTGAACACAGCCGGGTTATGTGCTGCCGCAACAGCTGCTGCACTCATGTTAGTCGATTCAATTGATGAGTTGTTATTAGTATTAGTTCTTAATTATTGTGATTCGTTGCTTAAGGTCTTAGGCATCTGATGATTTAGTTTGCTTCTGACCCGTTCATTATTTAGTTTAGATAGTACATATTAGATTGTATTGGTTTGTGCCGATGGTGACGGGTTATAGTGTTTAGTTATTGTTGTTATATTATGAGAGGGTTGAGTTAGTTAATTGTAATGCGATTGATTTTTGTGATGATTTTTGTGAAAATCACGTGATAAAAATTCACGTGACTTTAAATAAACTACATAGATCGAGTACATTATAGTGCCTCTCGTTAAACCTATCCTCCTAACGATCAAAGATAACAAACATATACCATTCATAATATTATTGTCAACAACATTACAATGCCTAAGAAGCCAATCACCGAAAACATGACTTATAGCCAAGCCAAGGCGAGTGCTTCTAATCGAGTTACCTTTGCGCAAAATTATATGAAATGTGATGAGAATACACCAGAGGGTCGGGAAAACCGCAAGACAGCTATTGATGATCATGGATTTACTAAGGAAGGATGGTATTTACAGAAATGGTCAAAAGCTGGTCGAGGTAGCTTTTATGCAATAGTTGGTCCAAACAATCAATACTTCTCTTCTCTCAATGATGCCAAACTTGCACATGATAATATACAACTATATACCTTTCAATGCACAAATATCAATAATGAGGGTAAAGTTTGTGGAGCATTGAAAGAAGCAACAGCCAACTCAGAAATTAATTGTACATCTTGCAAAAAAAAACAAAAACAAGGAAGAACTCCGACCGAGGAAGAAATGGAAAGTGGTATTAAGGAGGCTAATACATGGAAACTAGTTACACAGGAAGAAACTGCAGGGAAAGAAGTCAAAGTAAGTTATATGTTGTGATTCTCGACAGTATTTCATTCCAAACTAATACACCAACATCCCATACTTATTAGAAACGCGGTTGTACTGCTAAAAGTGATGTAAATGAGATGGTAAATAAAGTAGTTGCAAAGAATGAAACTGAATTTGAGAAGTACAAAATTCAACAAGGAGAGCTATTATCAGTTGATTTAATCAAAATTCAATATGCTCTTAAGAACAAAGATCAATACGATCAGGAAGAATTGCTTGCAATTAATGCCCTCCATGAACTCAAGATGACTTACGAAATGAAAGCAATTTTCAACAGTTGTAAAGATCGATACCCTGAGAAGAAGGAACAGCTCGATACACTACTAAAGAGTTACATCTCAAAGGACCCTCTCCCTCCACAACACAGAAAAGATGGAATCAAAAGATCATCTTTATTGGAAGTTGAGCGTGATAGTGTAATCCCATCCTATGATCAATGTGTCAGGATGATTGAGAAACTCAAAAAGGAAAATGTTAGGGTTAGGGATTGGGCTAATAAGAAAGAGTACGCCAGGAACATCGATATGTTAATGCTTATCAAAGATATAACTCAAAATAGCAATAACTCGGAAGATATTGCTTTGGTGCGTTTCTTTGAAGAACCCGTAGGTATTACGACCAAGAAGAGACAACAAAGGCTGGATTACAATAAACAATTGAAAAGAGACAAGAATATAGTTGATGGAGAGAAAGTTGAAAGCCGTGTAGACGGTGCAGCTGCCATGATGCGTAGTATGTGCTTGGTTGATTCAAAAGTATCTAATAAAGTTGTTGATGGTATCAAAGATGAACTTGATAAGGCTGACGGTGAAGAGTTGACAAAACAAGAGATACAAACGATTGCTAGCAGCATCAGAGGACTACTGGATGATTCGGAGGCTAAGTCTAGTAACAGTTTCAAGAAATCGAGTGATGTTGGCGGTGACTGATGATTATGGTTTTATGATAAGAGTTGAGGGGTGAATGGTTTTAGTATGATTAGTATCCAGTTGTAAATGTAAAGGAGAAGTATTGCTGTTAGATTATATCAAACACATCAAAAACACTCCTCTAGGCCAGGGTGCCACACACCGTGTCGAAGTGCAAGATGCAGCAGTCAAAGGTATCGATCTAACTGAGAATCTCTTACTCGATAAAGAAGAGATTGTTGAGGAAGTAGACACAACAGAAGAAGTTCAGGAGGAGAATGGAGGGGAGATTTGTGGACTAGACTCTGAAACTTCTAATCAGATTCGACTAGCTTATGATGAGTTTACAGCCAATGTTGAGGAGCTTACCGACATGCTGGACGGCACATTAGAGGGTTTCTCCGACGATTTAAGAAGCCTGATATCCCTAACTCAAAACATAGATGACAGTCTGGACACGGCTGATATCTTCTTCTATATTCTGATTGCTATCAGTGTCGTGATCATTTGTATAGTGGCAGCAATGTTGGCGGCGGTCTTCTTTGCAATCAAAGGTTGGGAGAACACATTCACACGAATCATCAAGGGTGCATTACTCTGGCCCTTCTTCATCTTTTTCTTACTGTTGAGTTGGATATTTGCAACGCTCTTCTTGGTATTCAGCTTAGCTGGGGCTGACTTTTGCGTTGATCCTGGAGAGTCCGAGTTTGTACTGTTTTGTTGTGTGTTATGGTGTGTTCAATATGAAGACTCGGCCACCGAATACTTCATTTGAATTTAGTTTGCCTTTATTTGATTGACTTTGGAAGCCGCATGTACTAACATTTGTTGCAATCACTTCTCTTTCATCTTCATAAACTATGAAACGCGCATCTTACAGACGATTATGTACAGGTTCTTTTAGAGCAAAGTGAGGACATGTTCGAGGGCCTAATATTCGGTTTTATAGTATTTTATGTCAGCGGTTGTACTATTGAGCCAGCTGGTGTAGCAGAGATTAGAGAATTGTCCGACGTGGCACAAACAGTTGTAGAGTCGGCACATGGTTTGACGTTTGTTGCAATCAGCTGGAGCACCTGTAGTTACAATGTCAAGATGTTATGCCATTCTTACTTCAATATAATAACAATTTCTTCAGTATAATGCAAAAAGATGATTTGTTAGTATATTTCAAATTATTTTGGTGGGTTTAAAAATTATGTTTTACTCACTAATGAAATTTCAAGGTTTGTTGGGTTGTTTGTCAATAGTGTTAATCGCAATTCAATGTCAACAACTCTCAACATTAATTATTCAATCCACCACGGATCCTATATACAAACAATGCGGTGGCTTACAATGCACACATTATCCATTGGCCTTACATTGCAATTCACAAATTATTAATATCTAACAAAACAAAGTATGTCCTCCTCTGACCAGGGCAATGACCTCAGCATTGCTTTGAAGGATGCCAATAACAAGTTATATGAATTTCCAGAGTCAACATATTATCACACAGTTGGAGTTGGAGAGGATGTAGATCGGGTAACATTGAAACGCAGGATAAAGGAGTTATTACTTTCTAGTCACCCTGACAAGACTAAGAATCCAAGCCTTGATATAGTTAAGGATGATTTATACAATATTCGACGTGTTCTTTGTAATGAAGGATTCAGAAGAGAGTACGATCGTTCCCTCATGGTTATTAGAGTCAATCTTACTCGTGAGATTGCCAATGCATCAAGGAGGATTGATGAATGGGTTGATGTTGCTGTTGATAGTAGTAGAGAAGAGTTTATCAAGAGATACGGGAAGGCATTTGAGATACAGAGGCAGTTGGTTCGAATGGCTCATGATGAACATCAGAAGTTAGCAAGTGTGAGAGAGAAGATCTTGTTTCCACGCCGATCAGATAGTCAACCTCCTCGTTCTGCAGTATTACTTGAGACTGGTAGTGTTGAACTCCATGCTGACCGTCGAATTGTCATTATCTTGAAAGGAGGATCTTGTTATCAATATACACTTGAGGACAATTCGACTGTATCTAGGAAGACGGTCTCATTGGCTGACCTTGGTTGTGTTGTTTCAGATCAGAATAGCAAGTCTGTTTCCAAGTCTGCCAATGATATATGGGACCCATCTCAATCTCCCCGAGGCAATCCGCTTCCATTCTCAGAACGCAGGAGCAAGGTTGATGATGTCAAGATAAAGAAGCCGAAGGGTAATGGTCGATCTGCACACAGGTTTGTTGGTGTAACCGGTGGCCCTAGATGTACTCTCGGTGGTTCTTTTGAATCTTCTCTCAACAATGATATGCGTAGCAATGCACCTCCCTCTCGATCTAAGAAGACTAGTGATGCAATTGAACAGTCGTATCGCAGCAAACATAACAGGACAAAGTTGCAGCGCGAGCAGAGGAGACAACGCAAGCTTGAGCTTGAGGCTCAACGTGAAAAGGAAGAAGAGCAACGTTTGGACGTTGAGAATATGCAGCGCATCTTTGAATGTAATCGTCGAGCGAATACAAAGAGGATTGAGGACGCCAAGTTTGAGGAGCTATTGAAGGAGCATAAGCAAATAATGGCCGACGAATCACCCGTGGCCGAACCTGTGGCTGAACCTGTCGTTGTTTCCTCTACTCATGGTACGTGTAGGTTGGGATATTATGTTGTTTGTTGACTAACTAACTGTCTCACCCACTCCTTGTCCTATTTGTACAAACAGATGTTAATATCTCAACTTACGATGAAGAGGACATATTCTTTGACTGTTTAGACGTAGAGGTAGATGAAACTGTATTGGAATTCATCCAGTTCATTTGGTTTGCAATCACCTCGTTCATTGTATCCTTCTGTGGTTTGTCGGTTGTAGAAGGAGGTGGCTTGCCGGTTGTAGAAGGAGCTGAAGCAGTCGATGGTAATTTGCCACCCCCATTTGACACTGACTCTCAAGAACGTTGCCCTTTCGTTTACATGGTTCAAGCTCTGACCCCAGGTAGTTGTACTTCTGGTAGAAGTAGTAGGAAAGCTCGCAATCGACAACGTCCTGGCCTCAAGTCACAGCGTAGGTCAATGAGTCGATGCACTACGGGGTCAGGTATTCGTGCCGTCGCTACTACTGTAAGTCCCCATGCTTTATCTTTTGTATATATCTTGTGTTGTCAATCTAACATTCGTTCTTATTAGACCACAACAACTCCTTCCGTTTCACGGGCTTACAAACGGGGCAAACACTCGGTAACTTCCCCTAAGAAGTTGGCGAAAGAACAGAGGTTACTGATGCGGCAGAAGCGACAGATTCTTGAAGATGCATATGCTCTCAAGGAGTTAGCAAAGATTCATTTCCATCCTGAGACTCTAAGATATAGAATACGCTTGTCCAAGCAACTCAAGAACATGGTAGCTCTGTGTGATCATCGGCATGCCAATTCGGTAAGCTTGCGAGTTTGTTTGTATGTTTATATTATGATACCAGTACTAGTGACTCACTCTTCTCTTCTTCACACATAACTCATTCCAGGTTGATGTATTCTTTGTACAGATCGGACCAGGTATCTTTATTGAAGTCGAATTCAATCCCAAGACAGTGGTTGGTAATGTCAAGAAACTAGTTGCATCTGTATTGGATATTCCATCCAATTCGATTGTATTCAAGCCATTCAACACTTCTTGTATTACCAAGGATACGGCAACTCTTGAGCAGTACAATGTGCATCCAAACAACACTTTGCATTTGAATGAAATGGGATTGCTTGGCGGTGAAGACGATTCATCTGTTGGTGAGTATTAATGTTATGCTATGGTAGTGCACTTCTTATGATTAACGTTATCATTCTCATCTTACATATATCTCTTAAATAGATTCATCCGACGACAACGAGGAACTTCCAAACTTGATCTCTAAGTGGAGCTTTGCTGGCAAGTCATTGCTGAAACTCATTCCCAAGCTCAAAAGGATGAAGAAACGAGATCCTCTCATCAAGTTACTCCTTGAGGAAATCAAGTACCTTGACGAAGACGTTCCTCTAGATGATGCTTCACAAATTCGAAAGAAGTACATCAAGTTTACTAAGGATTACATGGATCTTGTACCTGAGATAGGCCATCGCGGTCGAGATCTTTCGGAGGAGGACATCAAGAGAGTTCTTTTTGTCATGTGCTTTGCAACCAACAAGTGCATTAAGTATAAGGCCGATGGTATTGCAAATCGAATAGATCCTTCGAACGAGTGTATCAATTGGTTGATACGTATGAAATTCTTAGGTGTGCTTGGAGAAGATGGTGGTACCAAGTTCTCTCCTGGTGAAGAAGGTAAGGATGAAGCATCAGAGTTCTTTAACCGCAACTGTAGTATTGTTGACAGTATGATGATGGCTTGCAAAGGTACTAAAGCGTGTCCGGAGGGCAACGAGATGCCTGTGATGAAGAAACAGCTTGAGAAGCATAGCCAGTCAATGGGTATCAAAGAAGACGATCAGTTCACCTTTTGGTGCCTATACGGGCTAGTCAACATCATGTGGCGAGTCGCCTATCATTATGCTCAGACCAAGACACCTTTGTCAGTGTACATTGCGTCCCTGCAGACCCTCGGTTATCTCTTTGACTTTCCCGACAGCAAAATCCAAGAGAACAAGTTCGCTGTGTTTACAAATGGTCCACATTCCCAAGCCGAGATGTCTACCCTGCCAAATACTAACTTGTATCCAATTGAGCGAATCGAGCGATTCACAAAGCACATGATCCGTGCGCTCCAGCCTCTTCATGGATTGAAACTCAGTAATGGAGCTACTGTCTGTGTTCCTACCTTTAGAGAAGCAAGTCAAGGTGCTTTTCCGAGTGGTTCTACTTTCTTGGGCTACTTCTACCGTAGGGCCAAGCTTCCTGGCTTTGGAACTACTAAGGCAGAGTATGAGAGAAGAAAAGAAATTTTGAAAGAGATGAGTAGGAAGGCAGGTGAGAATGCAGGCAAGTTTTTGAAGGATATGTGGAATACCATCAACAATTTCTGGCCGACTCTTACCCAAACATTTGAAATGTCGGATGAGGATGCTGCCAACTTCATTGGAGATGTTTTGGGCGAAGGCATGGCAAATCATATTCTCTGCAAGATCAATGCATCTAATCAATTTGCCCGTAAACGTGAACTCAAGGATGATGGCAAGTCGAATGAGGAGGCTATTGAGACTATTCGAGATGAGTTTGGTGATAAGGCTGCTGACGGCATGAAGGGACACAAGGAAGGTTGTGACAAGAAAAGCCGAGCGTATGCGATGTATAGCAATGGGAAGAAGGCAGGCAAGTCTTTGGAGGTTATAGTTGCTGACATCCGTGCTGTTAAAGACCTTGGAGATGTATATGCTAATATGATTGATAAGAAATTTGGAAGCATAGGAAACAAGATCGTCTCTGCTCAAGCAGGTGTGTTGAACTCAGTTAATGCAGCAAAGAAGGCACTAGCGAATGGCAAGACTATTTTGATTGGTATTCATTCTAAAGACGGTTGTCAAGGTTCAGAGTGTCTAATTCCTTGGGATGGTGAGACAAGATGTAAAAGAAACACAGCCTTAAACAAAGCTGGTGACATCAAGATGAAGTATAGTGTCAACTGTAGCCAATGTGGCAACGCTGACAAGACCTTTGATTTCAAGCGCTCTACCTCTTCTGACGAAGAGTGGGAGTCTACTCTGAATGACAAGTCTGGTAAATTTGTCCAGCTGTTGACGGATGCTAGTATCGATTCTTGGTTTGAGAAGAAGATGTTGGCAGTTAGAGATCATATATTGTCGAAAGAGTCTACCACTGATGAAGCTTCTGAGACTGGTTCGAGTACTGCTGCGTCTGAGTTTGATTCTAAGCCAGCTGCCAAGCGGGTTGCTAATGATACTGATTCCAAGCCCGCTACCAAGCCCGCTGCCGCAGCCGCTTCCAAGCTTCCTACTAAGAAGAAGAAGAAAGTATCATTGAATCTAGACTCGACTCGTGTCTCTTCGTCTTCTGCCGATTCTAATGGACTTGCTGATGTTAGAAAGGAGATGATGGCATCTGCACCAGAGAAGAAGAAGAAGAAAGGGAAGAAGAAGCGATCTACTTCTTCTGCCTCTGCTATGGCCGATTCTGACATTGAATTACAGCCAACCAAATCTACCAAGAAGAAGAAGAAGAAGAAAGTGCTGGTAGATCTGACGGACATTGATAACAAGCCACCTGTCGAACAGAGGAGGAAGAAGAAGAAGGCACCACCACCTTCCGATTCATCTTCTGATTCCGACTCATCTTCTTTCTCTCTCCCCAAGCGTGTCACCAAGCGAAAGAAGAAAGGTGCCAAACGTCAAAAACGTGCCGAGCCTCCTCCACCTTCACCGGACTCTGATACTTCAGATGAGGAGGTTTTGGACGACAGATTCTGTAGCCAGATGAAATTACTTCCCTATTCACCTGATTCTCTTGATTATGATCGTGGTGAATATGTATCGGATTCTGATATCGACAAGGTCTCTATCCCTGCAAATGAGACGCTATTATCTCGTCTAGAATTTGGTGATGGTGTGTTTGTTAGAAAGAGTTCAAGGCAATGGGCTTATGGTATATTTGTTGAGAGTGATGTTTTTATCACACTTGAACACAAAGTTCAATTTGCATGCGATCTGAGGACAAAGGGACAATTTGTAGAGAAGGGTGCTTCTTACTTTGAAGGCGAGAAAATCCGCTTGATCAAAGATAGCCGTCACTTATCATCAGGTTAAGCGGTGTTTCCTTGGTGTTGGTTGGTAGTCGTTGTTCAAATCAGTGCAGGTTGATATGTTTCAATCTTTAATCGAGTATACAACGACGAAGCCAGATCAGGGCTTTGTTCCTGATAGCAACATTATCATATTACTTGGAGTTTATGATATGTGATCTTTGGTGGTGGAGTATTCACCTATATGCCAGAGAAGTTTAAGTATTGTATAAGTATTGAGAGTGATGGATCGAATGATGATCTAGTATTACATGGAGGCTATAGAACAAGTCAAGAAATAACAAGTTAAGCCACCGTTTAATCACTCCACAAACATCTCCCAAACATAAACACAATCTACTTCATAATTAACTGTTTCCACCGTTTCATCTCAACTAGCCAAGTTTCAATCAATTGTTTCAACGTCTGACATATTAAACTGTGAGAGCTTTTGGCGAGACTTCAGTGCAAGCTCTTGCGGCCATTTGTGGCCTTACTATCAAACAAGCAACTGCACTTCGAGGACTCATCAATGTTGGTCATGACACAACACACCTCATTAACAGGGGTGTGATTGGACTTCGTTCCTTACTACAATGTGAAACTTTCAATCCAATCTACAGTAAGTACAAACAATGCATATGATGTGTACATATATCCTTAAAATCTCAAGCTTATCTCTTTTCTTTAACAAACAAATGAACGACCAGACACGTTCGTGCATCAAGCCTTTTGTGTTCAGGGCGTCTCAGGATTGACATACATTTTCTCTACTACAATGGTAATAGCCATCTTTTCGATGGTCATGATTATGTTTCGTGCTGCAATGTACCCGATAAAGGAGCCTTCTGGTGATGATCTGAAGCTTGAATCAGAAGATGAAGTGGCTTCTCCTGCTGCTGCTGAAGAGGAAGAGGAGGAAAAGCCTGTGATATATTGAACAATAAAATGTAGTGCTTCTTTTAACAATAAGTTCTACTTTAAACAAACTTATCAAGACTACCCAGATTAACTTGTGTCTCGACTCCATCAAGTACAACACTTGCAGTATTAATTGGTTTGTTGCTTGATGCACTTGCTGCCTTGGCTCTCTTCTTCTTTCCACTCTTTTGATCTCTGACTGCCTCCTCCATTTCAGTAATTTCTGCCCTATTTGATTTCACGGCGTTTCGGATATGTTCATAAATGTCAACAGCCTCATTAGCCAACTGACTTCCCTTACCATTAAATTTGATAGCATTCATCTTCATTAGCTCAAATTCCTTCACAAACTCGTCGGCTGTGGGATACTTGTACATACGGTTCTTATCCCTAATAGTCGAAAGATCAATCGGATGTGTGATGATTTCATAGTATTGGGGAAAGACTTCTCTCGGGACAGGTGAGCGGAAGGCACCGGCATTTGGCCTCATCTCCACGGCATTACGAAGTGTTTCAAGATAGTCTGAAAAGATAACGTGGGGCATTCTCTCCCTTGCAGCCCCGCGGTGCTTCCTGGCAGCCTTGCCTTTCCCGGTGACTGGTTTTGTGTACAACTCGGTCTCGTCCTGTTTCTTCATTCGCTTCTTCTTCCTCATTTCCTGTTCCACTTCCCTAGCATGTTTGATTGATGACGTCTTCTTCTTTGGGCCAGTCTTTCCTTTAGTACCTTCCTTCCTAATCTTAATCTTGTTGGATCGACGAGATTTAACATCATCGTCTTCAAACATTGAATGACCAACACATGCATTCTCACGATCATATTCTTCTACCTTCACCTTCTTCTTTCGTTTCTTCTCGAGGAGTTTCTTTTCATCGGCCTCTCTTTCCTGCTTCTTGGCTATAATATCGTCTACCTTTTCACGGTTTACAATGAATTCAAACGAGACAGTTTGTACTCCATCAGGACGGGTCTTGGTTATCTTTCTTCGGATGACCTTGAACTTCTTCTTGGGCAAATGTCCTGCTCCGCCAAGCTTATGATCAAGGCCATCCTGCATAGCTCGTTCCTCTTCCCTTTGACGTTGTAATGCGGCGAACTCTCTGGCATCCTTGCTCAGTGCTTGAGCGTCGAGGCCTTTGCCACCACCATCAGCTCTTAATCCGCTCACTAACCTGTTTGCTTCATTAGTGTTTGTCATTTCCATTTCCATCTCGGCAAAGAAGTCGTCATCGTCTGATGAATCTGACTTATCGTCATCCTTATCTTTACCAACATCACTTCCCGCGTCAGCCTCGTTGGTGTCCTTGGCATTTTCAGCATCCATTTCTGCTTGCATGGCTAGCTCACTGCTTCCAGCTTCCGCCGAGAGTGAGGCCACTTGTCGTCTTGATATCTCTTGTATACGTTCCTTGTAGTTCTGTCTTTGATCAGACAAACGGAGCTTCTCTCCACGAGCGAAACGCTCCATATCATCTCCCATACCATCACTGGCAGCTTTTGTACTTAGATCACGAATCACATGTACACTACAAACAACACATACATCAAAAACAAGGACAGAATGTTAGACATGATACATGTTATTGAGATATCTTGCGCACACGATATGTTACTGTATTATACTCACCGATCCCAACGCTTCAATACTGAAATTTGCTTATCCTTCATACCATAAGAACGAAGTAAGCTAGCCATCTGCTTCATCGTCAGTTTCCTCAGATCATTCTCTGTACCTGTAATCTTCTTGATTTGGGCATTAAGGGCACCGTTGCTATTCGCTGTTGATCGTTTAGAATTACGAGTGTCTGGCTCGCGGATGAAGTTGTACGCCTCTCCAACACCTGATGGGTCGCCCATTCCTGTTAGTTTCATCATTGCACTTCCAACAGATCGCTTGTGTACATCGATAAACTCGGAACTTAGGTACCAAGGAGCTAACTGCAGCTCTTCATAGATGAACTTGGATACTTCTTGTCGTTTCTTCGCCTCCTTGTACTCTTTGTCTAGCTTCTCAAAACATTTCTCATAGTAAACTAACTTATCAGACTGTGCTCTTCGCTTAATCTCAAGTACCTTCTTCATTTTCAACCTCCGTTCCATGGCAGCTTGGGCTGCTGCATTTAGATAAATCATGACAGAGGCGACATTGGTAATTGTATTGCCTCCTGAATATAGTTCCTTGATGCCAAGTTCTTGTAATTTACGGATATGAGCACATTGACTCTCATATGCCGCAACACCCTCGGGACTAACCTTGCGGCCCAATGAATCCACGCCCACAAAGTCATCTTCTCCTGTAGCCTTGAGGCTCCAGGTACCAATATTCCTTTCAAAGTTGCCAACCTGCTTGATTCGTATGCGAAGTTGACCGTGTGGAATTAATGAATTAGCAAACAACTTGTCTCTGATGTAGTCAAACGATAGTCCACTTCCGTCATGTTCTTCCGCCCGTTGTAAATTCTTGGCTATTTGGTAGAGAATAAAGGCATTTGTAAACTGAAAGGGTGATGTGGAGGAACGTAGTGAGGATTAAGGTTCATGACAATCAACACATACAGCAATCAAGCCATCATCAACTTACCTTCTTTTCATCATTAGTATTGGGAGAAAACACCTTCACACGAGGTTCCGTCTGACCAACACAGTATATATTCTTAGGAAGAGGACGTAACACCACACCAAGACTAACAGTCGTATCACCCGGATTCGAAAATCGAGGCTTGCCTTTTAATTGTCCACAGACCATTAAAAAGTCGGTTGGTTCCGAATTATGACGAAACATTGGTGCCGCGAATAGATTACTAATTAAGCCAGTTTGGGTTTGATTTTCTTCGACTTCACCAATGAATGGACCATGGACCTTTTGATGTAATATCTCTGTAACACCCTCGGGTAGTATATCGACTGCATTTTCTTTTGCCTTCTTGGCTTCTAATGCCAAGGCCTCTTTGCTCTTCTTCTTTTTCGTGGTGCCGATAATACCAATCAAATCGGCCTGGCTTTTAATCTTATATTGATTCGGTCCAATGAGACGAGGTGGTCGTTCAGCTCTATTCGATGGACCCGAGGGCGTCGGTCCCTGATTGGCAGATGCTGCCTTATCCCCATGTCGTTTACGCAATGGTCGGTCACCACCACCAGCACTAATTGGACAACGACTTCTATCCCCTCTATAATAATTAACAATACGACATGTCATACCCTTGGTCATGAACAATGGTGGACGTTCCTCGACATATTCCATGATTACCAAATCACCCATACTTGGACTTAAATCCGCTTCGGTACGGATCTTACTTTGACCACGATTGGCACCCGCTGACATCATGGCATGATAACTTCCCACAATTGTTGACCCATCTGCCGATGCTAGCTGTGCACGTTTATTTCCTACACCGCCACGCTTGTTATTCTCAGCATTATCAACTTTACGTGCCTGAAACTGCCATGGACAAGACATACTAACAACCTTTAATGGTAATCGTGGTCTATGAAATTGACGATATTCACTCATTGTCAAATCTGGCTTCACTAATGAATGATTATATACCAATTCCAATTGTTCAACATATTCAGCATCATGTACCGAACTACTACCCAAGGCATGTCGACTTGGTCTACCGGTACGTTCGGCACCACCCGGTCCCATTAATGATGATGTGATTCGTCGTCCTGTACCTGTTAAACTTAATGCTGACATAACTTCTGTCACTCTTGATTGTTTATCTTTCGCCATTTGTTCACGTTTACGTTGACGCATAGCCTTATACTTCTCAAGTGCCTCGATACTACCAAATCCACCAGGTTTCGATAAGTCAGCTGTAGAGGTAATATCATTAGATAATTCACGTTCATATCGACTTTGATAATTTGGATGTGATTCAAATGGTAATGGACGTGATGTTGGATTAGGTGCTAATAGTGTTGCGACTGATTGTCCTGCTATTGATGATTGTAGTATAAGTGGTACTTCTACTATAGATTGATCATCATCGGTGGTATCGGATGTGACACCCTCCCAGTTAACAGCTGATATTAAATCCAATGCGTCTAATCGAGGATTTCGTGGTTCGAATAATAATTCAAGTGGATCCTCATTAGTTGTAGTTGAATGACGTTTGTGACGTTTGGCATATCCACCAAATGGTACCGGTGGTTTAAAACTTGGTTGTTGTAGGTTGGAGGATGTAAAATCTGGACAACAACTTCCTTCATCATCTGTTGTTGCTGTATCTTCCTTCTTTGTTATATCAACATCCATGGCATTACTCTTTTTCCCCTTACTATTTCCCTTAATCTTTCCCTTGCCCTCATTTTCCTTCTTCACCCCATCCATCCCATCCTCATCATCTTCATCATCATCAAAACTACCATATCCTAACCAATCAATATCATTCTCCCAATTATCTAATTCCAAATGTGTCATTATTGGTTGTATATTACATTCTTGATATTTACGTAATTTAGTTAATTGTGAAATAACTTTTGATGTATCTCCGTCTATTATCTTGGTATTGGAAGTCAGGGATGGGGATAATTTAGCTTGCAGTAATGTAGACTTAATGGGAGTTGGTGTAGTATTGTTATCGTTGGTGTTGTTGGTGTTGTTGTTATTAACAGTGTTGTCAGGGTCGGAGATTGACTTGGCATCCTTAGCTAAAGACGCAGCTAATTTAGATGAACGTTGTTCCTCATTCAATCGTTGTGCCTTTTCCAATACTGATTCTTGCGTTGTTATTACCTTCCTTTCATTCTTTTCTCCACCACCACCATTTGCAGTATTTGCACCACCACCTTTGGATAGTAATTTAGCCTTATCCTTCTTCTTTTGTAAGTCACGCACCTGCCGCTGCTGTTGTTGTTCAATATTGCGCTGTTCATTCTGTAATAACATTGTATAACTCGGACGTAAATTATTGTAGTTTATTGTACGTGATATTAATGTTCGTACTATATTTGATGCTGTTGATGATGCAATATTGATTTGTGGATTAATTGGTTGGGATGTTGAATTTGAGATCAAATTGTTGTTGTTTAGTTCATCTATTGAGGATGACGAGGAGGAAGTTTCTATATCGGTTTGTTGACGATGTTGATGGTTGATGGATGGAGTTTTAACAATGTAAATTAAATCTTCTTCTTCGTCTTGTATATCATTGGCGGATATTTCCTCGTCCTTGTCATTGTCGTTGTCTATATCCATTGCATTGGCCGTCTCAACTGCCATATCCATAACTTTATCAGCCTCGGCAGCTTCCTTATCCTCAACTCTATCCATAGAATTATTATTATTGTCAACATATACAATATCATAATTATCCTCAGGTAATAATTCCAATTGACCTGATGATTTATCCATTTTATATACACGTACATTCTCCTTCACTTTATTCTCCGTCATATCAGCGGCGGCGGTGTTATTGGATTTATCATTAGTATCGACATCTACAACTTCCACCAATTGCGTATTATCTGTTGGTGGCTGCAACATTTCATTTGGTATTAGCTGTGCATACCGCGATGAATTGGGCTGTCGTAGTGTATTATTGTTGGTATTGTTAGTGTCTGTAGTACCATCGTTGCTGTTATTGGTAGTATTGTTACCTGATTGGTTTAGTAATAGAGTTTCAAATACTCGATCCATCCTTGATATTGTGAGCCGTGAGCTAAGATTATTGCAATTTTCAGTTAAGGACTTTAAAGAGCTGTACTGCGTTCAATATAGATTTTCAGGTTACCGGAGCTGAACCATTCGAACGGGCGTTAAAAAGACGAGTTTAATGAGTACAGTGCCTATATATGAACATGTTTATTAGCATACTAATCACTCCGTGTAACCTCAATAAACTCAACAACTAACAGCAAGTAAAATTTCTTCTCTTTTGAATCGGTATCTTTTAGATGGTCTCGGGTTCACACCAATTGAAAGAGGCCGACTAAATGTTGACTTGACACGCTGTAGTTTTGTTCGATTGATTCATACTCCCGCTACCTCATAAAGACTATATTTTATACATCTGAAAATGCACAGTGCATATCTTAAGTATTACTTATAATATCATATGCAAAACTAAAAACTGGCACAAATGAAAGTTATGATCTCGATGAATAGAGTTGTCTGTCGGCGGCTGGATATCCAAGAGCGGCAGTAATAGAGTGTAGACAAGTAAGTCTATGATGAGCGGCGAGTCTGAAAAGGTTTGCAATGGTGGTACATCAAAAATAGTAAATGATAGTTGCAAAGACGGTGCATCAAAATCAAATTATAATTTGAACGATATGTTAAACAATATGAGTATAGACGATAATACTGTATCGGTATGTGCCAATTGCGGCAAGGAAGGTGACGATGTCAATAATATATGCAACAAATGCAAGATGGTGAAGTATTGCAACGCCGTATGTAAAAAGGTACACAAAAAGAAGCATAAGAAAGAATGTGAGGAATATATCAAACTTGCTGCTGAGAAACATAAAGAAGAACTCAGAATTGCAGCTCAGTTACATGATGAAAAGCATTTCAAACAACCTCCGCCAGAAGAAGATTGTCCAATTTGCTTTCTACTTCTTCCTACACTTGCTACTGGTACTAAATACATGATGTGTTGTGGAAAAACAATTTGCAGTGGATGTTGCTATGCACCTGTTTATGATAATAAAGGAAATGAAGTTGTTAAGAAGATTTGTCCATTTTGTAGAAGTGCAAGACATAAATCAAATGATGAATTAGTAGAGAGGTTAGATAAACGAGTGGACATGGACGATCCGATTGCAATCTACACTATAGGAAATTATTATAGAGATGGGTTATACGGATTTCCACAAGATCATACAAAAGCATTAGAACTATATCATCAGGCCGGTGAGCTTAGTTTTGCTCGTTCATATACCAGTATTGGTTATGCATATGATAATGGGGAAGGTGTAGAAGTTGACAAAGAGAAGGCCAAACATTATTATGAGCTAGCAGCTATGGGAGGAGATATAAATGCAAGGCACAATCTAGGCATAGATGAGTCACGTGAAGCTAGGTTTGAGGCTTTCTTTGATCAATGCCTTTCGGTGAAGAATGCAAATAAAATGGACAGAGCATTAATTGTGGCATCGGGCAGCAGAACTAGGTCATGCCAAAGCATATCTAAACATTGGTTATTGTTTTGAATTTGGTAAAGTAGTAGAAGTCGATAAGAAAACGGCCAACCACTATTACGAGAAAGCAGCCATGATGGGTAGTATAACAGCGCGGTTCAATCTGGCCGTATCCGAAGAGGCAGGCAATATGGATAGAGCAGTTAAGCACTATATGATTGCAATCAAGGGCGGATATGTTGACTCTTTAAAGGAGATTCAACTTATGTATAAGTATGATCTTGCAACAAAAGATGATTATACAAAAGCTTTGCAGTTTTATCAAGAATACTTGGGTGAGATTAAAAGTGTACAGAGGGATAAAGCCGCCGCGGCCGATGAAGAGTTGTACCGTTACTATTAGTATAGTATATTGAGAACTCAAACAAGTGATCAGGACGTGCTGTCCCGAAAGTTACTAACTCTATTATCAAGTCCAGAGTAGATAACAAACACATGAGATAGTTTGGTATTACAATACAAATACTCTATTAGGTGTTAAGTGTAACTAAGTAGTTCACTCTTCTTCAAAAATGAGTATCCAAAGGATACTCTTCCTAATAGCCGGCCTGTCTCTCTCGTTCAATATTGTACCTCTCGGTACAAACAGTTAGGGCCTCAGGATATATCAAAATCTATCTGGACTAGTTCTGATCTCTCAGTAGAAGAAGCAATTGAAAGGATAACAAAACGAATGGAAGTCAATGATGCAGAGGCAATACTCAATGCAGGAAATTATTATATAAGTGGGAGATATGGTTTTCCACAAGATTATGGCAAGGCATTAGAACTATTCCATCGGGCAGCAGAGCTTGGTTGCACAGAAGCATATAGCAGTATTGGCACTTCTTATTACCATGGTAGAGGTGTAGAAGTTGATATTAAGAAGGCAACACATTATTATGAACTTGCTGCCATTGCAGGAAGTGCTATTGCAAGGCATAATCTAGGATGTTTGGAGGCACATACAGGAAATATGGACAGAGCTCTCAAACATTACTTGATTGCAGTGAGGATTGGGTATAAGTCTTTGAATGATATCAAACATATGTACACAAATGGGCATGCAACAAAAGAAGATTACACAAAAGCATTGCAATTATATCAAGAATACTTGAGTGAGATTAAGAGTACCCAGAGGGATAAAGCTGCTGCAGCTGACGAAGTAAGGTTTCGTTATTATTAGTAGGTTCGCTAGATTATTATCGGAGTAGAAAAAGATGAGAAAACCTTATCCGGTGCAGATTAAGCTAACTAACACTAATTGTCAAGTCTATTACAACTGTTTTTATTAACACATTCTTTCTAGACTATCTAAACAATCTGAGTAATCAAGAAGTTGTGTTGTTCCGTCAGTAACCATCGCCGTTGGTTAGATAATCTATTCCATAATAACGATATTCCTCATTATATTCAGCAGCTTTGTCCCTTTGGATGCTCTTAATCTCATCCACATATGTTTGATTGATTGTACAGCTTTATTGTAGTCATCCTTCGTTGCATTTCCAAGCCTTTTAGAGTACAATTCTTCGACCTTATTCAATGAATCAGTATGTCCACCAACTACTGCAATCATATGGTGTTTAAGCGCTCTATCTGCATTATACTCAAGATTTCCCAGAACATATCTTGCATACATGTCTCCTCCCATAGCTGCTAGCTCAAAGTAACGAATAGACTTCTTCTTGTCGACTTCTACTCCGTTACCATAATCATAGGCATACGCAATATTAACATAAGCTGGGGCGTGACCGAGTTCTGCTGCACGATGCCAGAGTTCTAACGCCTTTGCATCGTCTTCTGGAAATCCATCTTTACCTGCAGCGTAACAACAACCAATACTATGCATTGCTTGGGCATCTTTTGCCTCCACTCGTTTCATTTTCCTTTGAGTATTCTCAACAGTTGATTTAGGAAAAGGAGTTCTACAAAATGGACAAGTTTTCTTGGGCATTTCGTTGCCGTGTTGATCATAAACAGGAGCATGAACACACCCACTACATATCAATTGTCCACAACATGTCATATACCTATGCCCCGTCCATAGTGTAGGCAAAAGCAGAATGCAAATTGGACAATCTTCTTTTGGTGGAGGTTGCTTGAATAGTTCAATGTCATGTAACTCAGACGATCTTTTTTTACATTCTTTCTTATGCTGTGGACGGTGAGCAATTTGACATTCTCTGTTGCAATATTTAACCAATTTACATGCCGTACATGCTTTTAGATTTTCACTCTCTTCCTCACCCTTGCCGCAATTGGCACATATCGATACTTTATCTCCTTCAGCTGTACTCATTTATTTATTCTGTATATACAAATACAATAATGTAAATTATCTTGTGTGATTGGGTATTATTTACAGCCGTCAACTAGTATTATTTGACTACCAGAGTATTTAATGCGATTTTCAGTTAACGATTTTGAAAGACTGTACTGTGTTTAATATCGATTATTAGGTTACCGGAGTTGTACCATTCGAAAGGTGTCAAAAGACGAGTTTAATGAGAATAGTGCCTATATATGTCCAAGTATATTTGCATATCAATCACTCCTCAAAGCTCAACAACATAAACACTTCACTACTTGACTACTTACAGCTTTTTCTATTTCCGCATTTGGTATCCGTCTCGGGTCTTCACCAATTGAAAGAGATTGAATGTTGAACACGCTATAATATTGTTATATTGATTGGTACTTTCGCTGTCTCATATAGTCTATATCTTATACCTCTGAAACGAGTGCATATCTTAAGTATTACTCATAGTAATATCTCTGCTTAATGCAAACTAAAAACTGAGTATCGTATTAATGCGCTATGCGGTGTGCGCTCTCGCTCGTTCTCTTGACGAATAGAGTTGTCTGTCGGCTGCTGGATATCCAAGAGCAGCAAGATATAGATTGTAGACAAGTCTATGATGAGCGGCGAGTCTGAAAAGATTTGCAATGGTGGTACATTAAAAATAGTAAATGATTGTTGCAAAGATATTGCATCAAAATCAAGTGATGATGATGTATGTGAGGTGAACGATATGTTACAGAAGATGAATACTGTAGATGAAGAAGATAATGATGTATTAGTATGCGCCAATTGTGGTAAGGAAGGTGATGATGTCAATAATACATGCAATAAATGTAAGATGGTCAAGTATTGCAATGCCGTATGTAAAAAGGTACACAAAAAGAAGCATAAGAAAGAATGTGAGGAATATATCAAACTTGCTGCTGAGAAACATAAAGAAGAACTCAGAATTGCAGCTCAGTTACATGATGAAAAGCATTTCAAACAACCTCCGCCAGAAGAAGATTGTCCAATTTGCTTTCTACTTCTTCCTACACTTGCTACTGGTACTAAATACATGATGTGTTGTGGAAAAACAATTTGCAGTGGATGTTGCTATGCACCTGTTTATGATAATAAAGGAAATGAAGTTGTTAAGAAGATTTGTCCATTTTGTAGAAGTGCAAGACATAAATCAAATGATGAATTAGTAGAGAGGTTAGATAAACGAGTGGACATGGACGATCCGATTGCAATCTACACTATAGGAAATTATTATAGAGATGGGTTATACGGATTTCCACAAGATCATACAAAAGCATTAGAACTATATCATCAGGCCGGTGAGCTTAGTTTTGCTCGTTCATATACCAGTATTGGTTATGCATATGATAATGGGGAAGGTGTAGAAGTTGACAAAGAGAAGGCCAAACATTATTATGAGCTAGCAGCTATGGGAGGAGATATAAATGCAAGGCACAATCTAGGCATAGATGAGTCACGTGAAGCTAGGTTTGAGGCTTTCTTTGATCAATGCCTTTCGGTGAAGAATGCAAATAAAATGGACAGAGCATTAATTGTGGCATCGGGCAGCAGAACTAGGTCATGCCAAAGCATATCTAAACATTGGTTATTGTTTTGAATTTGGTAAAGTAGTAGAAGTCGATAAGAAAACGGCCAACCACTATTACGAGAAAGCAGCCATGATGGGTAGTATAACAGCGCGGTTCAATCTGGCCGTATCCGAAGAGGCAGGCAATATGGATAGAGCAGTTAAGCACTATATGATTGCAATCAAGGGCGGATATGTTGACTCTTTAAAGGAGATTCAACTTATGTATAAGTATGATCTTGCAACAAAAGATGATTATACAAAAGCTTTGCAGTTTTATCAAGAATACTTGGGTGAGATTAAAAGTGTACAGAGGGATAAAGCCGCCGCGGCCGATGAAGAGTTGTACCGTTACTATTAGTATAGTATATTGAGAACTCAAACAAGTGATCAGGACGTGCTGTCCCGAAAGTTACTAACTCTATTATCAAGTCCAGAGTAGATAACAAACACATGAGATAGTTTGGTATTACAATACAAATACTCTATTAGGTGTTAAGTGTAACTAAGTAGTTCACTCTTCTTCAAAAATGAGTATCCAAAGGATACTCTTCCTAATAGCCGGCCTGTCTCTCTCATCCAATATTGTACCTCTCGGTACAAACAGTTAGGGCCTCAGGATATATCAAAATCTATCTGGACTAGTTCTGGTCTCTGTGTGGTAAGCTTGAGACGCCGATGAAAATTGATACATCCCAAACAGGTAGACTTATGTCTAAAAAATGGTACCGAAGATCACAAACACATATTTCATTGCGTGTGTCTTATTCAAAATTGAGACCAGGGTGTCGGACTGAGTAGTGATCAGGCTGCTTGGATACAATGAGGCTGGCTTGAGCATGCTCTCGTCCTATCGAGATAGAACATCCAAAAATGGTACTGAAGATAACCAAGCATGTTTATGCCTTGACATCTTCCTCTTTAGCAAGTCCACTTGCCTTGAGGAACTCCTCATCTGGTTGTCCATCACTCTCTGCGTCAACCTCTCCTGCGGCCTCAGCGTCGGGCTCAGGTACCACAAGTGTCTGTGCGCCAACATCAGCACCAGTCTTCTTCCAGGCAGCAATTGCTTGTTCACTATCCTGACCGGTAAACAAACCAGCATGTCCCTTAATGCAGATGAAGGCAGTGATTACTCCAGAACCTAGAATACATCCAGCCATGAGGTAGAAGGCAGAGATGGTATCCAATTGACGGAATCCAAGTCCAAATCCGACAGCACCGCAGTTGCCTCCAGCTCCGACAATACCAGCGATTGATCCAGTAACAGGAGGATTGACATAAGGTACAATACCATATGTTGATCCCTCAGCAGATTGGACAAGGGTTGAGAAGATAACCATGATAACAATAGCCACAGCCAAACTGTTTGAGTTGGCAAAGATGAATACCATGACACCCTCAAGGATCAATAGGAGAGTCTGCCAAGCAAGTCTACCACGCATACCTATCTTGGCATTGGCCTTGTCTGACACAAATCCACCAATTCCACGAGCGAATAGATTCATCCAGCCGAAGATGGAGGCAATGGCAGCGGCACTCTCGGTAGTAAGTTCAAACTTGCTCTTGAAGTAGGAAGCAGCGGCGTTATTCATGGTAAGTTCAACTCCGAAACAGCAAGCGTATTGGATAAATAGGACCCAGGTGTTGATGTTCAAGGCACCAGATCGGAAGGAGGCAGCAGCAGAAATCTCGGGCATGGTTCCGTTCTTCTTCATTTCCTTGTAGTTACCCTTGGGTGCATCATCACTAATACGCATGATTAAGGCACCAAGACAGAAACCAACAACAGCAGGGACGATACAGACAGTACGCCATGCCTTCTCTGCAGACATACCAAGCTTGAATAGAGGGAAGAGGGCAGTTCCCATGACAATTTGGGTAACACCGCCTCCTAAATTTCCCCAACCTCCCACAAGAGCATTGGCTGTCCCAGCAACTTCCTTGGTAAACATACGACTTGTCCAGAATTGACAGCATACGAATGTAGATCCACCAAGTCCAATGAAGAAACGAAGGACCGAAAGGGAGGCTGTGTATGTCGATATGAGGTGGTATTTGGATGTTGCGTTAGATACCAAATAGAAGATTTATGCACACATCATATGCACAAATCAATCAACTTACCACTTGAGGTAACCAAACCAGTTAAAGCACATGGAATACTAGCAGCCATCAAAAGTACACCCATTAAGATACGTGCACCATACTTATCACACATAGGTCCATTAATGAATCGCATGAAGATAGTACCGGCAACTGAACAAATGTTGGATGTCCATACTTGTTCTTTAGTAAGGCCTAATGTAGTCTTAATCTCAGGCATTAGAGGTGCAATAGCAAACCAAATGAAAAAGGCGGTGAAGAAACCCATCCATGAACAATGGAAGGCACGCATGTGTGGACGTTTGAAGGAGAGGAGTTTAATTTCTGTGGCCTTGTCATCTTGATCGGGATCTACATTAACGTAGTAGGTATCATATTTCTTGATCTCGGTAGCCTGTAATATGTTGTTGTTATGTGATGTGTGTAAGGTTTGTAAATGATAAATGTATAGTATAAGATGCATGGTGATGTGTATTGCAATGATGGATATATTGTATTGTATAGAAGTTGTGCGAGACAAAGAAAAGGGGTGTCAGAGATAATGTCAATGTGATATAGAGTTTGCAATGACACAGTAATCCTCCTCCTTCAATCTATGAGACAGCCTATCCATTGCAATGAGCAGATTGCAATTGTCAAACAAAACAGAACAACCAACTTATATCGTATTCAATCTAATCTAGGCGAGTGTCAACCATTGGCAAAACAATAAACTCACCGAGCCTGTGGCAATTTCTGCGGACGACATTGTGTTTATATGATATGTATTAGAAATCGATGTGTGATGGGGATGATCTGAAAAATTATGAGAGGATAAGTTGTGATACAGCTTGGATAATGAACACGTCGAATAGGTTGAGTAGTTTATCCTATCGTCATTGCATTGCTGCCAGAGTTTTGTGGGTGATTTTGTGTGATGATAGTGTGTATTGAGAAAAGATACCGCTATTCTTTCTTAATTGGTGTTGCAAATTGCACGAACATTATTTTGAGTAATTTAGTACCGTCTAACAAACACATAGAAATTATCTAATATATATGTCGATTTATGCCATTTCCAGAGGAATATTTGATACTTAATTTGTAATCAATTCACACAAGAATAAAAGACGGTTTGGCAACAAGTTGGTTTCATTATTTTTTATGAGCACGGGCGTGTAGTGTAGTTGAAGAAGTAAGGAGGAGTATGGACAATTCAATATCAACAAAGAGAAGAAGACGGGCGGAAGATGATTTGATATCAAATGATGTCAGCTCTGCCGCCGCCGCCGTCGCTATAGATACCTCAAAAGTACTACATAAAGATACCCCAATACAACAACAACTTTGTGTCCTAAAACAAGGTGCACCTCAAGATAATAATGATAGTATACCACTATTGCAACAATTAAAACAAAAACGTACTCAATTAGAGATTGAATTGAAGAAACTTAATGAACAAATACACTCTATTAAAATCGATTATGACGAAACAGTACCCAGTAACGACATAAAGTCTTCTTTATTAATTGCAATTGAGAATGATTGTATTGCAATGATATTGAGTTACCTTGATCCTATATCACTTGCTCAATGTGAAATGACATCGACTAAGATGAAAAAGATTGCCGACAGTACTTGGGATACTATTGAGAAGAATGTATGCAGAATGAAGTGTAGGTCTGAGGAAAAAACTGCAAAAGAATGTATCATTCGACATACACTTGCATCTAACTTTGCAAGGAAAGTTGAACATAATATAATGAGCGGAGATAACAAATTTAGACAAAATATCTGGAGTCATGAATCGTATCTTCCATCTTATGGATATATTGCAACTGATTGCTGGGGATCCAATGAATATGAAATATTTGTTCGGTTTTCAGATGGTACAAAAAATTGGCCGGTCAATGGTGTTGGTACCGACGAGCACTTATTGTGTCAGGGGTTTGAAGTTGATGATGAAGTTTATACAAATGCTGTATTATGGAGTCAAATGAACGGTGAAGATCAACCTGATATGAATCTAAGGTTGGATCTTCAGCTCAGACAATTAGAGCTCTTCAGTGATGTGAACCCGAATGAGCTACATTCAGGTTATGATGTTCATCGTCAAGGACAAGAGAAAGTATATGAACCCAAATTTTCGGAATTTGTGGATCGTATAAAGAAGTTGCTGGCGACGGTTGTAGCTGTACACAAAGAAACACGCAAGGTATATCTTCTTTCATCGTCACTTGGGTTTACTGATGATGTTGAATGGTATAATAATGGTTGTCGATATGGGTTCGATGGAGATGAAATGAACACGGAATATGGATCTGATGAGATTTGCTGCATTCGTCTAATTGCAGATACCGATGAAGAAAACAAAGGCGACGATGGTTACAAACCTCGATTTTGCTTAAGCATAGAATATCACTGTCCAATGGAAGAGTACAAATTAGTGGAAAGAAGGAGAGGGTATGGTAGTAGAATTTGGCAGAGAATCAAACCATTGGGAAATCCAATAGATGGACAAACTGCTGGTAGAGGTTAATAAGACCTAGGACAAGCAAATAATTGTTAAGTTTATATTAGAACTGTGAAGTCTCGACCTGATCAGCAACGTTCCCTTCGTCTATGCACTCTGCTCCACCCTTACCACAAAAGAGCTCCGTTTTCACAATCTCTCCTTCTCCGCTATCACCACAAGACTTGGCTTCTTCACCCCAACTATATACCTTCTTTCGACAATCATTACAAACCAACACTAATACACGACATCGGCAGCATCTTGCCTCCTTCTCTTCACACGGAGCATGACCATTATCATAGTCATCGTGTGGACAAGAGCATATGATACATTTGCCAACAATGCATTTTGTAGCACTGCTACTAGCGGCGGCTTCTGATGTGATACCATTACCAATAATTGGATCAGTACGACGTGGATCAAATACAAAGTTCTTTCCTCTGTATAAACATTTCTTTTCAGCCGACTGATTGTCTGTGGTATCTTCTTCCTGTTTTGCTATCAGCTCTTGTTCTTCTCTACCATAGGATTCAAGATACTTCTGTATACCCCCTTGCAATTGATATATACCCTTGGGTTGTTCTTTACCCTGCCATGCACCAGAGTTACTTTCAGATAGTGCTCGGAGGTATGACCCTGCTCGTTCACATCGTACACCGCCTTTAAGATAGCATGGGACATATGATGTGAGCAAAATCAGTATTCACAAAACACATACTAGATATAGAAACACCAATCTTCTCTTACTTACCAGTACAATACATATATACCTCTTTCCCAGCTAATGCCTCAGCAGCCTCTTTTGTATTGAGTGCCTGTGGTAAACTTGAAAATTTGCGTGTATTTGGAAAGAAGGTTTCGAGAGTCGGTACCGCAAAGTGGCCTACCTTTGTTTCATACATATTTCGTGTGTCTAGTAGTATGGCATCTTTGGGTATTGTCATAGGCTCTTGCTGTTCTTGCTGCTGTGTTGTGTCATGCTCAGAGGGTTCATTATTTGGGTTATCATCAGCTTGTTCATCATTAATATTCTTCTCTTGTGATAGTTGCAATAACTTCTCATTCCATTGCTGTGGTGACAAGTGTACTGCCGGTGTTGTCTTTTCCCAATCTTTAATTGATATTGCTGTTCCGACTTCTTGTTGGTTTGGTAATGATGGCTTTGAAACTGATACACCATCTGATGGTTTACTTTGATGCAAATCTTGTGCACTTTCTGTTTGCTGTTGTATTGAGGTATCATTTGCAACCTCGTGATCACCATTCACTACTTTATCTTCACCATCATTTATCACTTGAACAATACATTCCTCTTGCAATAACTTTTCAAGACGTTCTTTCTCTCTTCTCTTTTGTTTTCTTCTCTGTTTACACCGTGCTCTACCCCTAGATTTACTTATTTGTTTTGGTGGTTCAATTAAACTAACAACCTCACGTGTTATCTTAACATTTAATGTATTGAATAATTGTTGGGAGGTTGGTATTTCTTTTCGTAGATGACAGTATTTCATGTCTAACCATTCTTTTGTTGGATCTACTACTTCTGTTTGTATTATACTCTCATTGATATTCTCATCGATATTGGTCTCCACATTATGAATATTAGTAGAGTTAGTAGTAGTATCATCACCAACAAGTTTAATCAACTCTAATCTCAATTCACTCTCATACTTTCTTAAATTAGTTTCAGTACCACTTAGTACACCATTAATACCCTCTTCACTAACACGAATACGTCCACCTAAGTTTAGATTAGTACAGGATGTTTTATGAAAGTTGGTATGGGTATCGAGTTGTGTTTGTGGTATTGGTGAAGGGGGATAACAGTAGTAGAGTATTATCATCATGTTATTTTGTTGGTGATCGTCATTCTCTGCTGATGCCGCAGCAGGGTTAGTAGACATGCTCATATTGAGCAGAACTACTGAACTAATCACTCTATATATCTCTATTACACCTCTTTTGATAATTGATGGATGGCTGTGAATATTGTTACTCAATTTATAATTTTTGCAATATGAATGGGTGTTGATAGAGCCTATATTTTGTATTTCTCAAGATTTAGAGACATTTCATACCCAAGTGGTATTATGAGAGTTGCGGCAAACGAGAGGTAAGAAAATGAAAGCTGAAAGCAATCTATGCAATTGTATGGATTGCAATTAACATAGTATCATCATATCCACCAGACGTCTTTTAAGCGCGTCGTCAGAGGTGACTGAGATTTTATCGCATCAGAGAGTTATCTTAGTCTATCTTAAGTATAACCTAGATATTGCAACCATCACTAACGATACCCACTCGATATCAATCTTACTACAAACAATGATATCGCTAATAGGACGTCGTATAACCAATGGTAATAGCCGTGTATTTAGTGCTGCTATGCGGCAGTCTTTATCCCGATACAACATTGACAAACGCCGATATCCTCTTCTACATTATAATCGATGCACATCATTACACACAACATCAATTCTCTTGAATAAAAACACCACTGATACTACTGTTATATCAGATCATGACTTTCTATCGTTAACATCCAAGAATGCACCACCGGCGCCAGCTACTAATATCGATAATGACATTCTCTCTCCTGAACAGCAATTGCCTTCTTCTGGAGCCGCTACTGATAGTAGTGATAATAAAAGTGATGGATTTAGTGCATTTGTTAAACGTCAGCAATCTCCACTTCCATCGGCCACCCAAGTAGAATCTATCCAATCAACAACAGAAGAATATTCCCAGGAAGATCAATATCATCATCAAGAAATTAATACAAGCAAATTACAAGAATGGCATTCATCCAAAGAAATACAATTCAATCTCCTAACTAATCAAGCTGATACCATCCTTTCATCTTCCATCTCAACTTCACAAGAAGTACAATCAATACTATCATTAATGGAAGAAATTACTATATTTCAATCAAGTATAACTACTGAAATGTACGAGTTATCAACTTTTCGAAAAGTTAATCCAATGTATCCACCATCCAACTTTATGTCGAACATTACATATGATGGGGCATTAAAAGTTGAAGCATTATTATCCCACCTCCTCTCTTCTTCAACACAATCTACATCATCCTCATCAACATTAACACCATCAATTGAAGTACAAGCATACATTCACCTTTTGAAATCATATTCACAAACATATCATATAAAATCAGGTGATTATTCAGAACGTATATTAGAAATATATGGTGAAAAGTATGGTGGTGATATGAATTATATGCCAAATATTAATTGTTATAAGTTTGTGTTGGAGGGACATTTGATGAGCTGTTCTAGCTTTACTCAAGGTTTACCTTCACTTAATAGTACTGCCAATAATAATAATAATGATGTTGATAATGATATCAATGGTGAGGAAGGAATGAATGTAGAAACACCTGGAGAAAAGGCAATATCAATATTAAACCTCTTATCATCAGTGTATACGGCTGGTGATATATTCTTAAAGCCTGATTTGGAATTGTATAGTTTAACTATTAGTGTACTTAGGAATAGTATATTAGATTGGTTAAATCGAAGGAGATTGCAATATAGTGGAAGGGATGGTAGTAGTGGTGAAGGAAGGAGATTGGAAATGAAATTAAGTGAGGATATATTAAATGTGTTGGAATTAATGGAATATCGATTTGCAGAAGTTATGAATGATGCTACTAAAAACAAAGTAGAAGGAGTAGATGGTAGTAGTAGTAATAATGAAGGAGTATTATCATTAAACGAATGGTCATGTATGATACGTGCCTATACGGATGCTTTGGCAATTGCAGGACGGATACCACTTGATAATGCACATATTATTACTGGTACATTATTGAACAAGTTGGAAAAGTTTATTACTGATAATTCATCCAATATTGTAGCTTCAATGAATAGTAGTATGGATGATGGAAATGATGTTCAGGTACAAATGGATATGATACAACGGAATATTGAAGAATCATATACCAGTGCATTATCATCTGGACTTAAGAATGGTGCACAATTTCCTGGTTTTAATAGTGTACTAAGTAATGCCACTACAGCCGAGGAGGTATTTAATCGCATGGTGCACAACTCTCAACAACAAAGATCATCATCACCCGAGACAAGCTTTTTATATCCAACACCAACATATGAGAATTATCGTGCCTTAATAAAATGTTGGTGTGAATGTGTACGTAAGAAATATTCGACTGTCGAATCCAACATTATCATGTCAAATATGGAAATATTGCCACATTTAAAGGCAATATCCTACCTTCATCAACTTGAGGAGGAACAAATGGATAATGAACCAATGGATGGTGCAATCTATGGTGATATTATTTGGGCATGGGGACATGTATTGAATTGGCCATCGATATATAAAGTCAATGATTATAACTTTGCAGCGAATGCATCTGAACAATTGATTTACGAAACTATGGAGAAGTACAACAATGGATCGATATACTTTTATCATAACGAGGATGCCTTGAAGATGTATCATCATGTATTCAGGCTACATTCCAAGATGCATAAGGGTGGTGAGATTGCCGTGAAGCGTTCATTAAAGTTACTTGATCATATGGAAGATATGTACAGGAAGAGTAAGGGTATAATTGCCAAGCCGGATGAAATGACATTTGCATTGATACTCAAGACTATATCCAATAGTGGTGTGGAGTCATCGGCGTCAAATGCTGCACATGTTATTAAAAAGATGGAAGACTTTGACCTTGTACCTTCCGAGAGGCATTACCTTGGATTGATTCGAGCACATTCAAGAGTTAAACAGCGTGTTGTGTCAGACCCTGGTAAGGCAGATGCAGTATTACAGCATGTCAAGGATAAGTACAAGTTGAACAAGAGTGTGAAACCAACCACTGAAATGTATACGGCATGCATAGCAGCATATGGCAGTTCAAGGCAGAAGAATAGTATATCAAGAGTGATGGAGTTATTTGAAGAATTGAAGCAGCTCTACAAGGACACGAATGATATAGACTTTCGTCCTGATAGTCAGATTTACGGTGTAGTGATCGATGCCATATCCAAGGCGAAGTCAAAAGACAATGCCTCCTTACGTCAAGCAATTCAACTCCTAGAACAGATGGAAAAGAGTTATGAGGCAGGAGAGATTGAGGAAGGTCCTAACCGGTATGCATATACCAATCTCTTTCGTGCCATATCTCAATCAAATCTACCTGGTGGGGAAATGCTTGTTGAAGACATGATGAACAGGATGGATTATCGCTCAAAGCAGTTTAATGATGATTCGATAAGTCCAGATGTACACACCTACACTACAGTAATACAATGTTTGTCTAAAAGTAGACAACCCGATGCAGCTATACGTGCCGAGAAGATGTTTAAACAAATGGAACAACGATATGATGATGGTGATGAAGGTTGCAAACCCAACAAGGTAACATGTACGGCATTGATCAATTGTTGGATGCGTAGTGGACACGCCAGTGCTGGTGTGGAAGCTGAGAATCTACTCTCCATGATGGAAACTCGTGCTGAGGATGGTGACTTCGAACTTCGACCAGATGCATTTGTTTATTCATCGGTTATTAATACCTGGGCTAGTAGTAAGTCAAATAACAAGGCAGCCAAGGCATGGGGTATATATGAACGTATGAAGGCACAGTATGCCAAGGGCAATATGGAGGCAAAGCCAAACGAGTTTATTGTAAGTAATTGATGTGTATTGTTGGTATCTTTTCACATGCTTAGGTTGCTAACCTTTCTCTTGACTTGCAATACCTACTCTATAGATGACCTCGATTATCAAGGCGTGTGGTTATACACGAGGAGGTAGGAATGATAATCAAATGGCACTACGGGTACTTCTCGAGTGTATGAATGAGTTGAAATCAACAAAGAACATCAACAGTAATCCACTTATATATCGTTCCCTTCTGGGTGCAACACATGCTTTGGTGACAGATGATTCAAAGAGACGTCCTATTAGTGCAACTATCTTTGAATTGTGCTGTAGGGACGGACAGTTGGACAATACAGTAATGGAAACGTTACAAAATGTTCAACCTGAACTACATGCCAAACTGCCAAGAGATATCCCATCCAAGTGGAAAAGTAATGTTGTGCAAGGATACGACAGTACTGGAGGATATCGAAAACAGCGTGCAAGAAGATAGCCGGACAATGAGAGGAGTAGTAGAATGTATAAAGTTTAATGTTTAAACTACTACCATACTCATTGTATTAGATTACTTTCTTCTAAAGATTGGTGCCTACTAATTTTTTACCAAATGACATATATACATTTACACGAACGCCCCCTCTCGATGTTGATCTTGTGTTTATTGATATCAATCATTAGTCTAACCTCCTATTGTTGTGACTAAAGCTCCTTTTGGAATAGGACAGATTATGGCATTACAAGCCTAGCGTGAATTTGGTAAAGAGCCCAGACGCGTTTACAGACGTTGCATCCACCTTTTTAGCCCTAATCTTGCATTTGTCGGCATGTTTAACAAGTCCCTTCATCTTTTTACAGTTGACTGAAGTGCACGTTGTCGAATGGCATGAGAAGTATGCGAGAGTAAAGTCGGGTGTTATAGCAGCACGTGTCATTTGTTGTTGTGTATTTCCCTAACTTAACTTTACATTTTATTTATAATATACCTGCTATCCATTGCCTGTTGATATTTAAGCTGCCTATCGCTCATAACCGCACTAGTAGTAACGATACTTTTTACTATCAAATGCAGCAGCTTCATCCCTCTGCCAGGCCGCCAGTTTATGCTTCGCAAATTGAACAGCTCCACTAATAATAACGATAGCCATCATCGGCCGCAGCAGCTTCATCCCTCTGGGGACTCTTTATCTCGCCCAAGTATTCTTGATATAATTGTAAAGCTTTTGCGTAGTCTTCTTTTATTACATCACCATTCTGGTATAATCTTTTAATGCTTTCCAAAGAGTAGGAACTCCCATCCTTCACTGCAATCATGAAGTGCTTTAATGCTCTCTCCGTATTGCCTGCATTCCCCTCATTTACTCCTAAATTGTGCCTTGCTTCTATTTGTCCCCTCATAGCTGACAGTTCCCAATAGTATGAAGCCTTCTTTTCATCTACTTCCACGCCATCACCAAGCATATAAGCACTAGCAATATTGCAATATGCATCAGCACTACCAAGTTCTCCTGCACGTTGCCACAACTCTAATGCCTTGGCATGGTCTCGCTGTAATCCATATCGTCCTTGATTGTAGTAACATGCAAGATTGCAGATTGCCTGTGTATCGTTCATATTCAAGCGTGTGTTGTATCTTTCAAGTCTATCCCTTAAGGGGGGTGGAGTTCTACAAAAAGCACAGTTTCGATTATCAACTATATTGCCTTGATTATCATAAACAGGTGCATATGAACATCCACTGCATACCTCTTTTCCACAACATACCATATATGTTCTTCCTATAGCTATTGTCGGCAATCGTTCCATACAGATTGGACAATCTTCCTTTGGTGGAGGTTGTTTGAATAGTTCTTCATCGTGTAGTTCAGCAGCTCGTTTTCTACATTCTTTCTTATGCCTAGGACGATGAGCAATTTGACATTCCCTATTGCAATATTTCACCATTTTGCATGCAGTGCATGATTTGAGATTAGTACCCTCTTTGCCACAATGTGCACATACTGATATTACCGATACATCATTACCAACTTCATCGTCAGTGTTCATATTCTGTAACATATCGTTCACATCACATACATCGTCATTACTTGATTTTGATGCACCGTCTTTGCCACTATCGGACATGCTCATTTGTTCACTCAATATACTATACAATACCGATTCCTACACATAGAACTTCAATTTAACGCTGCAGGCTTCCTATCTAGAGATTATCATCCATCAACTAAATACAAATTATGTTAGAATTTCAATGTACAAAGACTCCCAATCTTTTTTTAGTACAAATTTGGACGGCATTACATAGATATATCGTAGTTGCTCAATCTTCTGATATCACTACAAGAATTATGGTAGAGGTAGTAAGATTATCTATCATCGATAAATATTAGGATACTGTTTGTGGTAGGCATCAGCAACCTGTTATCGTATGATGATGTAGTATCATTGGCAGTATAGGATTATTTGTACTATTGTTTAGTATTGTTTGGTTTAATCTGAAGAGTGGTAGGGGCGATGGGCAGGTCAGCCTATCACAAAGAAGCCCAAATATCAAATCTGATGCTTTTTTAGTGTCTACCCCACCTTACATAGGCTTAATCGAATCCTCTAAGTGTACTGAGTATGAAAATAATGTTTGACAGGTCTATAATTAAAGTTTTACATTGGCCAAATTTACTTAGTGCTCACTAACAAAAGGGGTGGCGGTTAAGCAATATTTTATTCCCACAGGTTCGATCCCCCATGGTCACCATGAGAGTTGGGATTTTTTATTCCACCTGGAATATATTTCGACACTCGATGGCAAATAACTCGACACACATCAATAATCAGAGGTGTCAAACTACAGATCTGTACTCCCATGACCTAGACCTTTCAAATGAGGTACTGCTGACCTTCTGAATCCTAATATTCGATCAGATTTGATTTTGGTGATAGGCTGATCTGCCCATCGCCCGTAGTAATATCGACAATGAAAACAACGAGCATGACGAAGAGCTCTTTAAACAACCACCGCCACAAGAAGAAGATTGTCCAATTTGCTTCCTTCGAATGCCTTCACTAAACTCGGGGAGTAAATACCAGACATGCTGTGGGAAAGTAGTGTGGATGTGCTTATGCACCTCTATATGATAGCCAAAGCAATAAAGTTGATAATCAAAAGTGCCCTTTCTGTAGAACTCTTTGGTCTGACTCAGACGAGGAAGATGATCAAAGATATAAGATACGAATGGAAGCCAAATGCTATTGCAATCACAATGTAGGAGTCTATTATTCAGATGGGCTAGGCAAACACCCACTAGATCACGCCAAGGCATTAGAATTATGGCATCGTGCAGCAGAACTTGGTTATGCTGAAGCATATACCAGTATTGGTTATGCATATAAAAATGGGGAAGGTGTGTAGAAGTTGACGAGAAGAAGGCTGTACATTACTATGAGCGAGCAGCTGTGAAGGGTAGTACGATTGCAAGGCAAAATCTTGGCAATAACGAGAGAAGGCAGGCAATTTCGATAGAGCTCTCAAACACTACATGATTGCAGTTAGAAGTGGAGATGCCAATTCTTTAACGGAGATTTATCTGTTATACTCAAATGGACATGCAACAAAAGATGATTACACAAAAGCGTTAAGTTTATATCAAAAGTACTTGCATGACATCAAGAGTGATCTGAGGGACGAAGCTGCTGAGGCCGATGAGGAAGAATATCGTTACTATTAGCGCCATCATATCTTGTCTAATACTGATTTAAATACTTATTTCATTTAGCCACAAGAGAAGCCTCCTTCTTCTTCATTGATTCATTTCTACAATATTCTAGCATTGAATTTACCTCATCAAGCATCGAACGGACCCAATTATTGTTCTCCGTCTTGTTCCAAATCTATATGTTCCTCTACCTGATAGTATAATTGCCTTGTCAGGATCTCGTGAACGTGCCATGAATTCACCTAGGCAAGTACCACCCAGCCACGCTAGGATGTAATCTCAATAGGGAATCCACGCTAATAATAACGATAATCCTCTCGTGCAGCAGCAGCATTGTCCCTTTGGGTACTCTTAATCTCACTCAAATATTCTTGATATGATTGTAGAGCTGTCATGTAGTTGTCTTTTGTTGCATGTCCATTTGTGTATAGCCCTTTGATCCTTTCCAAAGAATCAGGATATCCACTCCTCACTGCAATCATGTAATGCTTTAGTGCTCTCTTCATATTGCCAGCATCTTCCTCCCTACCACCTAAATTGCACCTTGCTACTTCACTTCCTCCTATTGCTGCTAGCTCATAGTAACGACGAGCCTTCTTCTTGTCAACTTTTACACCTTTACCAGCATGGTATATATTACCAATATTGCCATAAGCCTCCGCATAACCAAGCTCTCCTGCCCGATGCCAGTACTCTAATGCCTTAGTATAATCACATGGATATCCTCTCATCCCAACTCTATAATAATTCCCTAGATTGTAGATTGCTTGAGCATCATTGACTTCTATTCTTCTCTTGTACCTTTTAACTATCTCCTCGTCTGTTTCAGGCCAAGGAGTTCTGCAAAATGGGCACTTATAACTATCAACTTGATTTCCTTGGTTATCATAAACAGGCGCATGAGCACATCCACTGCATACTCTCTTTCCACAACATGCATAATATCTCCAACCAGAGGTGACTGTTGGCAACCGTTGAAAGCAAATTGGACAATCGTCATCCGGCGGCGGTTGTTTAAATAGGTCTTCTTCATGTTTCTCGGCGGCAAGCTTAAGTTCTTCGTCGCGTAACTTAGCGGCATGTTCAGCAACACATTTTACGTATTCCTCACAATCTTTCTTATGCTTCTTTTTGTGTATCTTTTTACATACGGCGTTGCAATACTTTACTTGTTTGCATTTGTTGCATGTATTATTAACATCATTTCCCTCTTTACCACAATTGGCACATACTGACATTACCGATACACCATTGCCAACTTCATTGTCAGTGTTCATACTCGTTAACTTCCCTATCACATCACATACGTCATCATCATTTGATTTTGATGCACCGTCTTTGCAACTATTGGACATGCTCATTATTTGTTCACTCTATATACTATACTAATACTGATTCCTACACATCAAACCGCATCAAATTAGATGATCAAACTCAAATATCAATATCAATAAAGATCTATCTCTGATATTTATCTCTTCAAGTATTGTCAATTGTCAGTATTATAGAGTAAAAATATATTATCAAAGACTCCCAATTACAAAAGTTGTCCTGTGGCATTTTTTATTTTTTTTTGGCATTGCTCGGTGCATGCAATACCGCCGATATCATCACATTAAGTATGGCAGGAGTGGTCAGTAAGATGATAAAGAAGGAGAAGGGAGCTGCCAAGCCACCGCCCAATGTAGCAGGCGTCGGTAGAGGCAAGCTTATACTCCCAGAGAAGATTAAGAGAGAGCTAAAAAATGAGGATTATGACGGTGCACCTCATAAGAAAAGGAAGAAGAATAATAGTAATGACGAATGGATTGATTGTGGTAAATTGGAATTCTATTTAGAAGTACCCCGAGTTGCACCTGGTAGTGAAGAGAAACTAATTAAAGAATTGCAACAACATACCAACAAGTTATTAAAAGTTACGCCTCATGATGATTCATTTAATCCATCGCAAATACGAGTTGGTATTCCAGGTCGTACATATGACTGTATTTGGAGGTACGGTGGTGATATATATCTCACTCGGTTCCTAGCTGGTGGTGGATATGGTAAAAGGACAAAGCTTGAGGCATCTCTACCTGATACTATCGAGATATTCGAAGACCCAAAAAGATTATCATACTCTTTAGTTACAATTGATATACACTTTTATCTTCATAAGGATATTAACCTATTCGAGCATCCGGGTAAGAATGTTAAACGGCAAGTTAAGCAGTTAATTAATTATATGCGTGGAGGAACACAACCCAATCCTGCAAAGTGTACCTGGCCTGTGGTAAGAGAAGATATGGAAAAGGAATGTATTGAGAATGCAAACATGATGGATAGATTGATGAAGAAGAAGACTGCCAAGGATTGGTGGAAAGTTGAAAGCAAGAAATGATGTAGACTGCCTGTTATTATTATGTATGCGGTATTGATTTAGAAGTTATTAAATTATTCAGCATTGTCCAAAACTTCGTTTTTTTAACTCTTTACATGGAGAAGTCTACCCTAAACAACTCATCACTTTTTACTTGGCTCTGCTTCTACTTTCACTCGTTACTGTTCCTTTATGACGTAAACTCGGTGTATACATAAGAAATGTACGACTCAAAGTCAAAATTGACGTTTATCTTCGTAAACCCAATCATTATAAAGCTTAGACATAACTTCTAAATGCATTAATAGTACCGATACTCCTCATCAAATTCAGCAGCTTCGTCTCTCTGTTTACTCTTAATCTCCCCCAAGTATGCTTGATATAATTGTAATGCTTTTGTGTAATCTTCTTTAGTTGCATACCCGTATGAGTAAAAATCTTTAATGATCATCAATGATTTACTACTACCACTCCCAACAGCAATCATATGATGCTTCAGTGCTCTATCCCAATTACCAGCATTCTCCTCCTTAATGCCAAGATTACACCTTGCATCTGCATCTCCTGCCATAGCTGCTAACTCATAATAATGATTAGCCTTCTTCTTATCCATTTCCACACCTCTACCTTTATTGTATGCTAACCCCATGTTGCAATTAGCAAAGGCATGGCCAAGTTCCCCTGCACGATGCCAAAATTCTAATGCCTTGGTATAATCCTGTGGAGAACCATTTTCCCCATATCGATAGTCACATCCTAAATTGAATAGTGCTATGGGATCATTAACAGCCGCACGAGCCTTTTCTCTTTTACTACTCTCCTCTTCCGTAGGTGTTGGAGCTCTGCAAAAAGCACACGTACTATTATCAACTATATTTCCTTGATTATCATATCTAGGTGCATGAGCACATCCACTACATATATCTTTGCCACAACATGTCATGTACCTGCAACCTGTTTTTAGCATTGGTAACTGTATGAAGCAAATTGGACAATCTTCCTTTGGTGGAGGTTGTTTGAATAGTTCTTCATCGTGTAGTTCAGCAGCTCGTTTCTTACATTCTTTCTTATGTTGTGGACGATGAGCAATTTGACATTCCCTATTGCAATATTTAACCAATTTACATGACGTACATGTCTTGAGATTATTATCCTCTTTACCACAATTCGCACATACTGATACCTCATAATCTTCGTCGTCTGTGTTCATCTTCTGTAACTTTCCAATCACATCACATACACCATCAGTAGATTTTGATGCACCGTCTTTGCAACTATCGGACATGCTCTTTTTTGTTTATTTCTATATACTATACTAATACCGATTATTCCTACTCATATAGAAACTGTAAACTTCAATTTAACGCTGCAGGCTTCCTATATTGACTACTCGATATTACATACCTAAGCACTGAAGCAGCAGAGATCATAGCAGGGTGTTGAAACAAGTTTGACAGTAGTTTTCATGTAGGCATAAAACTCCTTAGTGGTATCTCACTCCATTTCTTTCATCATTTTCTCTTGCCACCACCTTACAATATGAGTTGTTATGTTACATAGTAATACTCGTTGCCGCTGCTGATAGATATCGTTACCGTTGCTGGATAGATTACAGTCGAAAAATAACCTACCTACAATCCAGTTGACCTCTTATAAACCTGGTTGCACCCTGGTTATAAGATTAAGAGTTGTACCAACGATTACTGATAGATTGCAATTGATAATATGCCCCGTCGTGAAGATTTTATATTAAAAGACTCTCCGCCAGAGATCATCAAGGCCGCAGATGTTGAACCAAAAGGCAGAACTTATGATGTGAAATATGAAAACAAAACTGGTGCCGTACATATCGATGATATATTACTCGGAACAAAACTAGCGTGTATTGCAATAACAGATGACGAAGAAGACACTCTTGCAAATGTTGGCAAATTAAATCCGTGGCACATCGAGGCGTTATCAATGATTACTGGTAGTAAAGAAGAGGCACACAAATCTCTTACACACATATTGGATAAACACTTTAATCTGAAGATTGATAAGATTATCAATCTATCCGGATGGCATGGTGGACATGCCATCGATACACAGGGTTATATAGCCCATAATGATGATATGATTGTAGTAGCCTTTAGATGTACTACATCTGCACAAGATTGGATAACGAATTTCACTGCAAGTTCTACTCCGTAAGTATATGTTGTATGTGATATACAGTTTCATTTGTAAAGATTCGATCTATCTCATTACACATAATGCTCATATCAGATGGGAACTTGACGTCGACTTAGATCAAGGTCATAGCGGTTGGTGTTCTTGCCTGGAAGGAAGATTCTTCTCCAATACAGACAAGCCGCGAGTTCATACTGGATTCTACAACAATTTACTGCAAACAATACCGATTTTAGAAGAGTATGTTAAACCTCTACTTGATCCTAGTCAACCACCGCGAAAGTTGTATGTTGTCGGGCATTCATTGGGTGCAGGTATGAGCACATTAGCAACATGTTACTTCCTAGAAAACTACCAATGGAAGAACTTACCTCACAAACTCATCAATATCAGCATCGGTACACCCAAATCTATGAAGAAAGATATGGCAGAGAAGATCGAAAGTGAGTTGAATGAGTTGGTACCACTTGGGAAAGTTTCAATGATTCGAGTGGTGATGAACGAAGATATAGTAGCGAGGGTACCTCCCAATTACTATCATGTGGGACGGCTAGTATTTATTACTGAAGATGGACATGTATTAATTAATCCAAAGGATCCTACGGTAATTGAAGTTAACGACACGAAAGACTTGATAATGAATCGTTCTACTGGATCAAAAGTAGTGAATAGTAGTAGTACCACTGGGAATGACGATAAAAATGAACCTGATGGGGACAGGTCACTGACTAAAACAGAATATGACAAGAAGATGGAGAAAATACCACAGTGTATTCGCGAACACTGTCCTGATTGTTATTTGAAACCTCTGATTCAACTGTATCAAGATAGATAGGTACGAATGTACTAATCTAAACACATTAAGAAACTGCAACTGGATGACTGCAGAGTCGAGTGAGAGACCAAGAGGGGCAATAGAAGCCCATTTGCAAGGACAGCGTAAGTAAATGATTAGAGAGTACATGTATGAGTATGCTTGATGATTTAGAAATTGTTATACTGTCTAGGTCATCCATCAAATTGGAAGAGTAATGTAGTTCAAGGATACGACAGCACTGGTGGTTATAGAAAACAGCGTGCGAGATAGCCGACATACAAGAAGTAGCATGTAATAAAATCGAATTTACTTCTTATTTCACAGTTGGTACGATATATTAGATCGTCTAACTAACCCTCTCTCATCATTTCTGAATCTTGCAACCCCTAATGGCAGTAAAAAAGTAGGCATCTTGTTATTATTTGTGTAGGTTAATAGTACCGATACAATGTCTCATTAGCTGTTGCCGCTTCATCCCTCTGGGGACTCTTAATCTCATTCAAGTATTCTTGATAAGCTCGTAATGCTTTTGTGTAGTCTTCTTTAGTTGCGAAGCCATTTGAGTACATCTTTTGGATTGTCTCCAATGATTCATTATCTCCGCATTGTACTGCAATCATGAAGTGCTTAAAAGCCCTATCATAATTACCTGCTTTAATCTCCTCAATGCCTAGATTACACCTTGCCAATTCATTCCCTCTCATAGCTGCCAATTCATAGTAATGTATCGCCTTTTTCTTATCGATTTCTACTCCTCTACCATTATTGTATACATATCCAACATTGCAATAAGCTAATGCATATCCAAGTTTACCTGCCCGATGCCAAAATTCGAATGCCTTTTTATAATCTTGTGGAAATCCGTTTGTCCCATCTCGATAATCAATCCCTCGATTGTGAATTGCAATAGGATCATCTTTCTCAATTCGTTTCTTTTCCCTTTCAAATATCTCTTCATCTGAATCAGGTAATGGAATTCTACAAAACGCACACTTCTTTTCATCAACTTTATTTCCTTGGTCATCATAAACAGGTGCATAGCTACATCCACTGCATATAACTTTTCCACAGCATGTTTTGTATCTCTTCCCCGATTCAAGTGAAGGAAGAGGTAGAAAGCAAATTGGACAATCATCTAATGGTGGAGGCTGTTTGAATAGTTCTTCATCGTATAACTTAGCAGCACGCTGAGCGGCTAGTCTAACATGTTCCTCACATTGTTTCTTATGCTTATGCCGATGCTTCTTCTTACATACAGCGTTGCAATACTTTACTTGTTTACACTTGTTGCATATGTTGTTCACATCGTTACCTTCTTTACCACAATTGGCACATATTGATAATATATCTTTGTCATCCATGCTCATATTCTGTAACATATCCTTCACCTCACATATACCATCACTACTTGATTTTGATGCACTGTCTTTGCTACTACTTTTTGACGCACCATCAATACAAATCTCACCAGAATCGACGCTCATCATATACCAATACTACTGGATTATACTTTAATTAGTCAACGCCAGTAATGACAATACAAATCACTAATAGAGGCCGTAGGGTGGAGGTCTCATAGTAGACTAATACTTTAATAACGTGCACTGTAACTAGTGCAGTGCATGCGAGGTTTCAGTGCATGAAATCTGCACTAGTGAAGCCCCAAAATGCACGCATGAGCGATAGCGAATGCGGGCAAGTGGGGCTGAACGCGTGAAGATTTCTGTACTCAAGTCTCAAATGCGCAATGCACGTGTTATAGTGAGCGTTATTGTGTATGACAATGAGAGCATATATTCGAGCACATCATTGCAAAACAACGAGCACCGTGTAATTGTATAGTATGTATCATATCGATATTCATTATGAAACATACTATCTATCTACTACCAACTAATGCAATTCTCATGATAATTTAAGCGAGCGATACCCCTAAATAAGCCCTCCTTTTTCCTCTTTTTGATCTTCTTTAGCGATGTCACAATGCAATTGCACGGTGCAAGTTGTTTTGCACGTTGTGCAAGAATATCTGCACTAGTGGTCATACATATCGTACCTGGCCGGTATCCTAAGATCCAAGAGAATCAGTAAATAAATAGTGTTGAGCAATCTTGCTACTGTTATGAACTGCGCTACCATAACAAAGCATAAATACAATAATAACAATATAAATCACTACAATATAAGTACAATAGAATTATCTACAAAGATGTCTACTCCTCGGCGGCGATCTCCGTCGACACCATCACCAAGAAGGAGGGCGCATTGTTCTATTCTCCTCCTCTTCCTTCTCTCAATCCTATCCCTTGTACAATCAAACGACTGTAAAACAACATCAAAACAAACACACTACAAAGCATTAACATGCTGGTTATCATCCCTTACCCTCAAAATACCTAACCAATCCTTCCAAGAAGAAATATTTACAATCAACATACAGAATATGAAATGTACTAACTTTGCAATGTCATCCATGCAATCTAATTATGTTGAGAGTAGTCTTGAAGATAAACCTAATCCTAGTATATCATTAGAGTTGAATGATATGAAAGCGGTATGTGAGGGTATGTATAATTTGGGTGGTTTGGGACTGGGTGGATCTGTTGTTGCACAGGTTGGTAGCCCTTCTGATAATGATGATAGTAGTAGCAAGGGTACAGTACCAAGTTTACAAATATCAACAGATATAATCTCACGACAACTCGGTCCAATAACAAACTCCGACCTATCCGCACCTCCAAACCTACGCGAACTACCATTCCCAACATTAACAACAATAACAACCTGCAAACCCAACTTTAGTGTAACCAATATACAATTTTCAGGATCAGCCTCCTCACAAATCATTGGACTTTTTTCAAAAGTAATTAGTAAAATGGTAACTAGTAGTATAAATGAACATGTATGTGATAGTATTAAACATAGGGGTGAAAGAATGTTGGACGGGCTGTTTTATGAAGGTAGAAAGTATTTGGGTGGGTTGATATTGAATGGTACCAAACCTTCTTCGTCTGCGTTAGAGGACTTTACAGATAGAAGTGTTGGAGATGAATTAGAAGGTTTGCTTCCGCAATCACCATCCTTACTTCCAATCAACAAACTTATGAAGAAGAAGACGAATAATACAATAACCTGGGATAAAGACATGCCCTTCCTCAAAAGCATTCTACTCAATATAAATTCCTTCCTATCTCAACATTTAAATCAAGGTATGATATTACCTCTACTCCAAAAACTAACCACCTGGCATGGAGGCACAACAGATGATGAATGTAAAGATTGCGGTTTCTTCTTCAGAGGTATCAATGGTTTAATACATTCATTTACCAAACATAACGAAGGGAATGCTGTAGACATAACAATACCATCCAAGATATTAAACTTTCATCATAATCAGACATTTCAAATTGGTTCTTATGGTCAAGTGGTAGTTACAGTACATGAATTGAAGACTGTTGGTTTAAATGATTTGACTGAATTAAGTTTGTTACAACCAAGGAATGATAATCAATTATCATCAAGTATAACATCCACTAATGGTCTAAACATTACTTTACTAATTGATATTGAAGTCCGCCCTTCCAACAATGATACTACTACATCCAACATTATATCATCAGATGATATATTAAATGAGACATTTGAATTACAATTCAATACCTCAAATGTTAACTTGACATCGTTATCAGAATGGATAATTGATGGTGAATTATTTAATAAGTTATCAGTAGGTAGTTTTATATATGGTTCATATTCAGTCTTTGATAATGAAAAGAGTATATTAAATTGTATTATTGAGGCATTGACTTCTGTTAGTTTGTTGGATGTTGTGGGACGGATGGATGTTCATGCAATGACTGTTACACCTGTGGCTTATGAAAAGAGTAATAGTAATGATTCAAAGTCATCAAGTAATTTGGAAGATGATATAGATGAATTAATCAATCATCTATTAGAATTAGTATTAAATGAATATTCAACAACAACTACCGAGGCACTTACAGCTATAATACAAACACCAATTAAAACAACAATAAATGATGGACTATCAAATCTAATTGGTGATACGAAGAAACGACCATTACATTGTGTTAATGTTGATATACCAACGAATAAATCGGAACATCCATTACGATTAGATGATACCATGGCAATAGTATTATTCAATGAATTGGTGAATGGTGGTAGTACAGTTGATATTGTCAATACTTTCATTACATGTGTGAATACTATCATGGAAACAAAGCAATTGTTAGATGGACACTTTTACAACTTTACACTTGGTGAATTGGAGTTTGTATTGCATGATTTACATTTAGAAAATGTGGATAGTGTAGGAGAATTGGAAGTACTCAAGCCTGAGATTGATCATTATCATTTATCAAATAGTTTAGGATATGGAATGTGTAGTGCACCTACCGAGGGTGGAGTGGAGTGTGACATGACGAGCTTTTCATTTGGTATGAATGTTGGACATAAGACGAATGGTTATCTTGGCAATATTAATGTACAAATTCATATGCAAAATTTGAGGTTACAAGGTGGAACGGAACTTCATTTTGATATGAATTACCTGCCCTTTGTCCAGATTACTGATCTCGTTAAGCATCCTCAGTGTTTGACTATACCCATTACCAACTTTGACTTCTATGGATTAAATGCAACCGTGGACATGTTGGATGTTCAGATTGAAGTCAACTTGACAGGTCAAAATAATGGTCAAAAGTTAAACCCTCAAACATATACATATCAAACTTCGGATATAAGTGAACTGGCTGCCACAGTATCTACTTTGACATCAAAGGGTGTCGCTCTACTCGAGGAGGCACTGGGTGATGAGTTTACAATGCAACTCGACAAGGCGTCAAGTGTATGTGAAACACCTCCTAATCCTCGTCGGCATATTGATACGAAACGTGCCACCGGCGCTGCTGGTTTATGGACATTTCTAATCATCTTGGCCTTTCTCGTCGGTAATGCCTGGCTATTCTTACGAGGGTTCAAGAATGAAGAAGAGCCTGAAGAAGGTCAGTCTCAACTACATGATGAGAACGATCTGAATGAGCCCTTATTGAACGATCAAGACGATGATGAGATGAATGGAAATCTACAAGTCGAGACACCGCGGTACAAGTTTCCACTGACAAGTTCAACGTCTCTCATGTATGACCCGTCAATCCATCCTGTCATCAAGTATGGATTTCCAGCAGTCATTGCATCGGCATTCGTCCTATTCTTATCAAGCAACTTAACGATTGGTGCCTCTGTGGATCTGTTAGTTACCCGAGCAAATGGTAGCAACCTCACTTCAATGGTCAACATATATGCCTTCTCACTAGGCTCAACAATGAGAGAAATGGCCAATGCAGGGGTGTACTTGTTGATGCTACTGATACTCTTTTGTTCAGGTGTTTGGCCCTACGTCAAGTTAGTTCTTCTTGCTGTATCATGGGTAGTGTCCACCAAGAAAATACCTCCCGTTCGTCGTGAAAAGATACTATACTTGATTGATAGTCTCGGCAAGTTCTCTCTCATTGATGCCTATGTGTTGGTTCTAATGATGGTAGCCTTCCGTTATGATCTTGAAGTAGAAGGACTCGGTGCATTGAATGTTTATGTCACGCCCAAGTATGGCTTCTACAGCTTCCTCTTCGCCACCATTGTCTCCCTGGTCAGTGGCCATGCCATGTTGTTCCTTCATCGAAGAACAATGATTCCTCAAATACCAGTCTATTCTGGTCGTTCAGAGGCACTGGCAAGACATGTTTTTGATGACAAGCACGGTAGAGGACTAGTCAAGTTGACAAAAGGATTCAGACGGCTTGTTGCATTCATCTGGGCTCTTACCTTTATATTGATATCAGTTGGTATCAGTCTCAAGAGCTTCCACTTCACGATCAATGGTGTGGCAGGTACTGCTCTTGGAAGTGATCGAGTCAGGTCATATTCATTAGTGAGCATCGGAGAGCATATCCCTCGGAGTGTATTGGATTCATCAAGCTTTGGCATCTACTGGATACAAACATGTTACTTCTTTTTTGCTCTCATCATGCCCATGGTGTGTCTACTGTCAATGTTTGTACTGTTCTTCATCCCAATGAAGCTAAGACGACAACAAAAAGTGTTTATGATAGCCGAAGTAGCAAATGCGTGGAGTGCAATTGAGGTATTTGTTATTGCCATCATTGCTTCGCTGATTGAGATATCACCCTTCTCGGAATCAATGGTCGGTAAACACTGTAGCCTCCTAAACCAAATTCTGGGAGGTTGGTCTGGGAGTGACACAAATGTGGCAGATGATCTACATTACTGTTTTGATGTAAAGTCGAGTATTGGGGCAAGCTCAACGGTACTAATCATTGGAGTGGTTCTCAACTCGCTATTAGTATCAAGCTTGCATAGATTTGCCCATCATGCCATATGGGAACGGATTGAAAGAGAGGATAGACCAGATGCGACAGATGATGAAAACAGAACAGTTCAAGAGTGTGTCTTGGCACATAGATTTGTATCCATCCTTCGAAAGAGACCAAGGTTAGGGAAGTTCATCTTTGAGGAGGTGAGCTTCGGAGTCGGATATAGTGAATATGAAATAGATTTCAATGCGGTTGAGGATGAAGATGACAATGATGAACCGCATACATCAAATAACTTTTGGAATGAATGGTCAAAGATCGTGTCAGTGATATGAATGGGGTTTGGTAACTGTGATGTGTCGTGTCTAGTATGTATAGAAAGAAGTTGCTGAAGGTTGCTATAGAGATGAACAGATGCTCCTCACCGCAACATATAATTGTAATGAAGATTCAGATGTAAGACTGTTATCTTTTGCAATATATCTTAGATACCTTATAGAATTATCGAGTAGAATCAGTATCAGTATTGGATCTTATGTTCTTCCTCTCTCTGCAAAGGTTAAGTTTAAGCTATACATTATGCCATATGATGCCCTCCACTTCGATTACTAGTTGTCTTTGTCTTTTCCTTCGTCTTGGCTTGTGTTTTATGTGCAACAAACTTGGGCTTTGGTTGTTGTTGCCTAGCTGCTCCATGGTGGTTGTTCTTTTTTGGAAAGGGCATATGATTTCTTGGGGCTGGGGGGTGATTTAGCATTGTCACTGTCATGTTGTATTGTTTCCTCTTACTTTCTTTTGGTATTAGGTTTGTTGTCTCTGTGCAGTTGTTTAGTTTGAATCTATGAGCATTATGAAGAGCAGCTGCCTCATCTTGGAAGTGTCAAAGAAAGCTGCTTAGCACATCATCAACAAAGAGTGGTGTTCGCATCAATATTACGGTATCCTTTTATATCATTTCGACATAAAGAAATCACCTACCCTCTCTCATAGCAGATCATATTATAATATCATAATATCAAGCCAGTCGGTCTAAACGTACGGGTTTAATTTGATGTATGATATGACGTTATTTGGACTGGTAGTCGGAGTCATTCTCCTCTACCCCATCCTTGTTTGCATATTGCAAAAGATATATAAGAAAGAAAGTGGCAAATCTAATAAACCACTACTACCTCCCTATGCACCAACAACAATGATGAAAACTATACATGCACTAACTTATGGACAGCATCCATGGTTCTTCCTTGATTTGCAAAAACAAATGTATCCAATAAAGTTATTCCGACTACCAATATCTTTTACTAAACCGTGGATTGTTATTGGAGATGTTAATATTGCATTAAAAGTTGATAAAGATATACATACAAAAAGACCTACAATTGGATATATTGACATAGCAAGTTGTATTGGTAGTGGTGGTAGTATTGTAACGTTAGAAGGAGCTGAATGGAAGCATAGACGATTAGCCACAAAAGTGCATTTGCATCACACAATCTCAAGAACATGTCAAGAGTAATGAAGACATGTACCGAGAACTGGATGCAGACACTCTCGGAGATGACGAAACAAAATCGTTTGATGTTGGAAAGGAGATGGTTGGACTGACAATAAAGATTATCTTAAAGTCAGCATTTGATTACAAATTGGCAACAACTACAGAGGCTGAATTCTTATCCAGTGAGCTTCTTCTTTGTAGTCAAGAGTTTGCCAAAGTAAGTGGAGGGCTGAATCCACTTCGTAAACTATTCGGACCATTCATTTCTGAGGTTAGAAGAGCAAAGTTGGCAAGAGAGAATGTATTCAACTTTGCATTAAAGATCATAAATGGATACCAAGATAATAAAGATGATTCAAAGACATGCATTCTCCTAAGTTGCATCATGAACAATCCAAACTACAAGAATGATAATGAAAGAGCAAGTGATATAGTCATGTGGATGAATGCAGGTTTCGACAATACTGGATTTGCAATTGCTTGGGTACTCATCGACTTGTCACGGCATCCATCGATTGTATCATCATTGAGAGATGAGTTAAAAGTTGTACCACAAAAAGATTGGCACAAGTCTGCATCTATTAGAAACATTTGTAAGGAGAGTATGCGGCTACATCCAGTTACTCCAGGAGGTAGTCTGAGATTGGTGGGGAAAGACTGCATCTTTGACAACATGATTATACCAAAGGGATCAATTGTTCATACCATCTTACTTGTACACTCGAGATGAAGATGTATTCAAAAACCCAACCGAATTCCAACCAAATAGATGGAATGAAAAGAATAAATCACAATCTATGACAGAGACATTCATACCATACACGGCTGGTAGACATAACTGTGCAGGCCAAGCCTTTGCAAATCTCGAGATTGAAACAGTAGTATCGTGTCTACTTTCACGGTATAACTTTTCAGTGGATGTAGAGGGACATGAAGAATATTTTATCACTCTAAAGCCAGTAGGAGCAAGATTGTTTGCTAGTAAGATATAATTGAGTACTTTACAAAGAGATCTCTCTCCCCCTCTGTATATATGACATATCTTATGCTTACTCCTCGTCAATACTAATTATCTCCTCTATTCTTTCTAGTGATGATCTTGCACTCTTATATGATATAATTTCAGAATCAAAATATATAAAACCAGTTGACATAGACTTCATCCCTTCCACGTTCTTAATACCTGGCAGTTCTGCTATCTTCGTTCTTACTGTAGATTTATCAACTCCCTTTTGTAATCTAATGATGAATACAGGCATACGCTCCGCCACATCATTATTACTATCTGATCCAAGGAATACAACCTTCTTATCTGATTTCATCACACTTATTATATGATATGGTTGTGTTAGTGCTTGTGTAGTTATCACGCCAGGAGGAGGTGGAGACATCAAGTAGTTTACTACTAATTGTTCCTTATTATCATCTTCTTCCACCGATGTTATCTCGAGACTGTATCCTCCAGTTCTCTGTTGAGTAATGACAACCACTACCATTTGATTTGCAAAATCAATTGCAGGTACTTCTGGAGTTGGAGATATATGAGAAGTATGACGATTCCAGAATTCTCCGAACTGTTGATTGCTTTTATAAACATCATTTATTGTCTCTTTGATACCAGAGTAGTGACCTTTTTCAATCGAATGAAATGGTACAGCAGCCATGACGACGGATGATGTTATCACGAAGAAGTAGGCAATCAGTACTGCTATTTGACTGGGCATTGGTGAGATTTATATAGCGCTAAGTTGTACCTACTATCAATGTGTCGATCAGGCTCAAATGATAGTAGTCCTATGTGATCAGTGAGTCCCACCTGGGTCCCGTAAAATGGCTTAACTTATACTTTAAGTATAGCTTTCAGAAAAGCAAAACTCAAAAAAGTGGCCGGCCATTCTTTTCTATGTCTAAGACATGAAAAAGAATAGCCGGCCACTTTTCCCATTTTTTCATTTTTGCGACCTGTAGTTAAAGTATAAGTTGGCATTTTTCACTTCCCCAATTTTTGAGAGGATACCGGAGGCCTTATGGACAGACGTGTATGTGAGAAATGGAAGGATACCATATCTTTTTTGCAATTTGCATTGAAGATGATGAAGATAGTGTATGATTGTCTCATAAGCAGCTCGATATCGTGAGAATATTTAATATAAGCAACTCTTCTTCACAACTAACAATTAAATAATACTCCTCTATCGGAGGGGGTATCGAAATAGCGGCGCTTTACATACAGTAACCAAATTTTAGAAGAATATTCAATATATTTCGGAAGTTAAACTTTCTTTGCACGTAAAGTACTATGTCAACATCTCCATCAGATGAAATATTACATCGTATGTGCATAGGACTACGTGTACCTGAATTAAGGTCAGAATTACATAGACGTGGTAAGAATGAGAGTGGGAAGCGTGCTGAGTTAGTAGAGCGTCTTGTTGGCTGCCTACGAGAGGACTTTGACTTAATGGCTACTAATTCTATAACCTCTTCAACCTCTGGCAACAACAATAGAGATCCATCTGTACTTGAGTTGGGCGATAATGGCCAGTTTACTGCTGCAGCTAGCAGTCCTCAACGGGATGTATACCACGAAGACTTAAGACAACCAATGTGGGGATGGTCGGATCACTTAATTGGAGGGGGACAGAGACACTCAAATGTTCAAATTACAACCAATAATGGATTATATGGTGTCAAAAATGTTATTATTGGTGGGGGACGAGAGAGGGGTGGGTATTTAGGAGTAATTTCCAATAAACTCTTCGATCGTGGTCGGCACTGGTTTGAGTTAAAGGGTGCAGATAATCCTTTTCATCATTTGTGCTTTATTAGTATAGGAGATGCTACGACTAGTGACGAAGATCTGAAGAAGGAGGCAATGAGTGGCAATTCGTATTCCTCAGAAGAACAAAGTGGCATGAGCTCTGTCAGTCTCAATGCAACTAACCACTTATCTGATGAGAACTATAGAAGAACATCAAACAGAGAGGGGGAGAGGACACTGGTTTGTCTTGATGCAAATGAACGTCGACTTTCATTCTTTATTAATGGGTCATTAAAGCATCTAGTTCGTGATGTTCCAATCCCTGGGAGGGTAGTTGTTTGGTCAAAATTTGAGGGACATCATGGTACTTTGGTTCTTCGAACAGGCATAACACCTCCTATTTGATCCGATTATCCAAACTCACCTGTAGAATAACCTGTATATTAGGATATGAAAACAATACAATACCAATATATCACTATATTAGTTGTTTATCTATGCTTTTAGCGCTAGAGATTCACAACTCTATTTATATTTGGACTAGGATATCTTGGGGTATCCTTTTTAGAAAAATGACAGCCGACAGCCTCAATCTGCAGTGGCGTTAGTGGTATGATGTCCTTTCTCCTCCGTCAGCGTATAGGATATACATCGGAGGTCTATAATAGTTCTTCCTCTTTTGATGATGATCATAACTTCGGTAGAAAGAGGAGGAGAAAACCATCAGTGTTACCATTTTATGTCATTGCAATTTTACTTGGAAACATCATTCTCATAATTTACTACTACAAGAAGCAATACAATACTATAGAATGGAATTGGCATCATTATTTGAAATCTACAAATAATACAACAACTAGAAAAGTACTGATAGCACAATATACAGGGTTGGATGCGGCATACTTGGAATTTACAAACATTACACAAAGAGCAAACAAAGCATATGCAAAGAAATGGAATTATGATTACTTATTAATGAAAGGTACAGCTTTCAACTCGAATCAAGTTGGTATATCGGCATATAACAAACTATCAGTATTAAGAAAAGCTATAGATGCAAAAGTATATGATGTTTTATTGATATTAGATAGTGATGCAGTAATAGTTGATATGCATAAGGATGTACTTGAACTTATGCCAGAATCGATGCTGCTTACTGCATGTAGAAATCATGAAAGTGATAGTCCACATACATGGAATATCAACAATGGTGTCACCCTCTGGAATTTGAGGCACGAAAGGATGGAAGAAGTATATACTGAATGGTATATAAGACTGGTTATAAGAATGGGAAAGAAGAATCTCATCCCATCAGATCAAGCTGAATTGCATGAAGTGTTAAAAGAGTATGGTGAAGAGAAGAGAAAAACAATAGTCAATGCAATATACACATATCATTTTAGATTTCATGAAGGATCTTTTGTCAAGCACATCGTCAGAAGCAAAAGCTCAACTTGGATATCGGCTCAAGATGATCTTATTAGACGCAAGACAATACTACAAGAAGCAGTACGAGATGTTTGTACAAAGTGGAATTGTGACTAAGATACAATGTATGGCTTCTATGTATGCAATACTAGTAATAAGTAAAGTATTCATTGATCAGATTAATACTAGAACTAATACAATCTTGAACACACCGACACAGCTGCTCCAACTACCTCTCGAGTCAATACTCGAACTACATTACTTGCCACCTAGTATTCAACTCATGTATAAATAAAAACCTTGCTTAATTGTAGGAGTAGTCCTCCGAATCACTCTCATTGAGGAAGTCAGTGATGAAGTCAACTTCATCCTCACCAAACTTCTGATAGAAGTCGGCAAGAAGTGTGGCATCTTCTTTCTCGAGACCATGCTTATCCATAAACTCCTCGATGTCGCACCTGCGGCAACGGAAACGACGATCACGGTCGCGACGGCGTGCGTCACGGCGACCCTGACGCTTGGCCGAAGCACTTCTCTTCCACCCTCCTGATCCTCTAGCGCTGCTCCTCTTCCAATAAGGTTCGCCGTGGTCAGTCCTCCTGATTCCACCCCTCCATTTCCCGCGGCCATCCCTACCACGTCCTCCTCGACGACCAGTAAAGTCATCGTCGCCCCACCAGGCTTCGTCTTCGTCTTCGGATTCAACAATCATTTCTCCCTTGGGGAAGAAATCAGCTGTATCGTCAATGGCCTAAAGAGTGTTGGAGTTGGATGTGTACAACGAAAGGTGAGCACAAGATGTGATATATTCTCCTTCTCATCATATACAGTCAAAAGACACAATCTACTCTTGACTCTTACCTTGACAGCGCCGCGTAGTTCATGACCGGACACGCTGGATGCTGCACCGATCAATGCTAGGATGGTTACTTTGATGGTAGACTTCATGATACTGCTTATATACTGTCGTTAATTGCAATGAATTGAATTTATGGTATATTTTTGTGTTTTTGTTAGTTTCATATCTTTGATTTTAGCCGAGACAGTTCTCAGAAAGTTATAGACTCGTGTTGTTTTTTGACGGATACCGGCCATCCATGAGAGATGTTTCTATCCATGCTTTGGTGAGACTCTCTAAAGATCAACATCAAAATCTTTGTTTACTATTTTACTGTCTCATAACTCACAATCACACCCCCACGAATCATCATACCTCTTCACTACCCAACATAAAATCCACAGACTTGACACTACCAAACTCCCCATTCGAATTCACAATTGTTTTTCCATCCTTCTGCAATACAAAGAAACCTTTACCACCATCACAACATACTCCATCTTCACCTTCATCGAACATATTAAATGTATAATGACCATTGGGTAGACATGCACGATGCGTATAGACTGTCCACTCCATCTCGTACGGTCCTCCTGATAGTACCTCCTCTTGGGTATCATTATCAATTACATTCCATGTACTTTCACTTGGCTTACCATCCGTCTTAATAGCTAGGAAGAAGTCATCTGTGCATACTGTATCCATCTCTTCATTGCCTTCGGCCGTTTCATCAGAGGTACCTTCAACCTCCTCGGCATCAAATGGCAAAGTAAATGTCATCTTCTCCTCATGAAAGAAGAATGAACTAACACCTAAAGTAACATCATTGGCAGTAATGTAATATCCACTACTTGATCCTCCCTCTTCTTCTTCACTAGCATCTTCTTCTTCATTCAATTCTCCACCACCTAATCCATTACCCGCCGAATCTGATATGGTAAAAGTATACAAACCTGGTTCAACACAGTTCTTGTATGTATACTGCTGTCCATCATCTACTCCTACATCCTCTACTTCATTTGTAACTTCGGGTAGATCATCCAACGAATTGATAGTAGTAACAGTACCATTCTCATTAGCACGAACAAGTGACCAAGAGTTAACATCCTCAACATTCGAATCTGTAGAGCTAATAACAATTTGTAAATCAATATTACCCAAGTCGATACATGACGGTTTAACTTGTTCTTCTTCAAGGTTTGAAGGAGATTGGTTCTTCTTAATGGATGGTACCAATAATCCAATTGTAACGACAATACCAACAACTACTAGTAGCATTGCACAGATTGATATATTCCTACAATTGCAATTCATCAACTTGTTGTTTTGCTTTGATCTTCTGAACATACCACCACCGCCACTACTATTCGGTGTGTCTTCTTCATCATCACCCTTTAAATCAATAGGACTATTATCTTCTTCATCATCATATTGATTACCACTATTAAAGAAGGTACTAACACTCAACTTTTTGCTTGTTGACTTATTGTTGCCCTGCTGTTTGGAAGGCAATCGATTATTCAATTGGATAGAATCATCAGCAATTGAATTGTCTGTACCAAATGGATTCCATCCTTCTACATTCTCCCTTCCTCCTTGCTCTTGTTGTTGTAATTGCTGCTGATGTTCCCAAGCTTGTGCATCATACTCTTTAGCATCATTCTCATATGTATATTCTTCAACATATGATTCACTTTCTTCATCAAAGTAGTGATTTCCTCCTCCTCCTTCATTGTTATCACGACCATTTTGTCCATATCCACCTTTACTTAATTTTCCTTCTTGATTCTGCTGACGATACCTCCTCTCTCCTTGCTGTTGCTGTTGTGGATGAGGAAACGCCGAAGGAAAGACTTCATGTTCTTCGGTAATAGCTGATTGCTCACCCAATGTATTACTCGAATAGGATGAAGAGAATGTTGATAATACTTCTTGTTCTGGATACATGGATTGTTGTCCTCCCTTGTTGTTAGGTTTCATTGGATTATGACGTTGTGGTGAGATGGATGATGGTGGACACGGCTGTTGCTGATTAGTAATTTGTCGTAGTGGATGCTGCGGGCCAAGGTTTCTCATACTTATACTGCCATTGTTATTAGTAGGTGGATCGGTAGCTTGACTCTTCATATTACTGCTATTATGAATACGAGCAGTTACAGCACCGCTACTAACACGACGATGATGATGTCCTGCATTCTCCACATCATCATCTCTACTACTTTCTCTAACTCGTTCCTCTACTACATTACTACTATCATCATCATTATCATACGATAATACCTCCTCTAAACTACGTAATTTAGTTTCTTTATATATATAACCGTCTGATAAACGTTTATACTTTGTAACCTCGATAATTTGTTGTGTGCCGTTTGTTGGATGGGTGGTGGCTTCGAATGTTTTACCTACTATTACTGATATACTTGATGTTGATGTTGTGGATGTATTGCTTCCTTTACTTCGTGATAGTGCTAGTGGTTGTTGTGTTGTGGTAGTGTGATGTTGTTGATGTTGATAGCTCATGTTAGATGTATGTTGTTGCAAAGTAAAATGAATCTATCTGAATTTGTGTTGGGGATATTGCAATAAATAGATTAGTAGGCAGCTCTTACCCTATGGTATTGTACGTTGTTGCAACGAGTTGTGGCATTACCTACAATATTGCTGTTCACATGCATGATGAGTATGGGCGATCGCAGACTGTTGGCATCAAGAAATGAATTTCATTGCAAGAAAAGGATATCGTTCCTTTATACTTCTTGAGCTATGATATTGAGCTTTTCTCCCATATTCAATATATTGCATTTCAGGGTATCAGAGATGTACCTTATTATGTGTAAAGAAGGTATTTTTGTACACCAGTACGATACTATTTCAGCGTTTAGGTTCAATAGGTTCGACAAACGTCCGTCAACAAAAGTGTCTTCACATGATATTTTTATGAAGATATTGCAATGAATCTAGCACACTAGCAGCTCATAAATCAATATAGTAGCTCCAATTCGACGCCTCTATCAACCATGAAACTTCAACTCTTTGCCTCTATTGCTTTGGTACTACTCAATGCAGTGCCTGATGTTGCTGTGAGTCGTTGCCATGATTTCAATCTTTGATTGTATAATATGATACCTTGTCTCATACTCATGTCTCCTGACTCTCTCCTCTCGTCCATACATCACTCTGACACCAATGTGATATTATTCTACTCACCTTTTCTATAATGTTTATCTGCTTATTGATTTTTGATCTTCTCGACCATAAATATATAGTCCGCCAAGTCGGGATCCTTACGCGGTCAAGCGGTTGATAAGGTTGGGTTAGTTGAGGACTGGGACAACGATGGTGAAGATTGGGACTGGGATAATGACAACGATGGCAATGATGATGGCAACGATAATGGCAACGATGATGGAAATGATGACAACAATGATGACAACAATGATGATAATAACAATGATGATAATGAGGGGGAAAGTTGTGACAGGGTAGGTTTTAGTATCTTCTTATTCTTATCGACATGAATTATTTATGTATGTTCTAATATCTCATTTGCGTATAATCTCAGGGTAAGGAATGTGGACCAGGAGTTCGTTGCAAGAGGGGCAGGTGTGTACCCAGGTCGGAGTTTGAGCTGTGGCTTGATAGCATGAAAGTTTGGTAGGATGTAATGAGAATGAGAAGAGACATGGGGAGTAGTTCGGGGAGTACGATTCTAGTCAGTAGTTTGTTAGGCCGGTAAGCGGTAAGAAGGTTTGAAAACGGATAAAGAAGATGTCTCGGATGTTTTGACCTAGTCTAAGTCTAGCAGCAAATACAGTCCTTTCGTCTTCTGGACATCTAATTTAGTACCAATCTTCTTAGTCTCATGCCGATACCTCCACCATCTGACAAAGTCGTGCAGTCAAGCCTAATAATTGAAGCAATGTCCCCACCCCATCAGCAATACGCATATGAGTAAACCCAATCTCCCGTAAGTACTCCAACTTTAATGCCTCTGGCATATCATAACTCTTGGCAACCTTGAATACTGTTCCAATAATATCACTACAACTATATCCCGTTTTATATAATGCATCAACCTCCTTAACTGCCGTGGCAGTATCTCCCTTGATACAACTATCCAATATCTTCCGAACCGTTGTTGGATGGGGTTGGTCACATACCTTGAATACATTTGTTTGGTTAACTAAATCAAATCCACTAACAGTAGCCTGGAAGATGCGCATTTCACGATTTATGAAGATGAAGAGAGTTGATAGTAACTCGTGTTAGTGTATACGGCTTGCAAAAACACTCAAATAAAGATCCAAAAAGGCCAAATGAAGCACTCAGATCTCAAATACTTCATATTGAACACATGAATTCATAAGATAAAACAATCCTAACGCGGACTTTCCTGTAGATTATTTAATGCGTTACGCATATCACCCTCGGCTGTGAAGATGATAGCCTCCAATCCATCATTGGTATAACTAACCTCCTCTGCCTCACAAACATACCGTAATCGATTCAAGATTTGTTCATCAGGTAAACGACTGTAACGGAGGATGGCTGCCCTTGATTGAATTGGTTCAATGATTTTAGTTGAAATGTTACATGCCAATGCAAATCGGGTAGTGTTGGAGTATATCTCCATTGTACGACGGAGGGCCTGTTGGGCTGAACTAGTCATGGAATCTGCCTCATCAAGGATGATTATTTTGTGTCTGGTAATATATGAAAACCAATAATATAAATGAAAATAAGTATTTTCAATTCATAATACTATACACCCCCTTCTAAACAAAACATAACTAATCATAACTCACCTTCCCATTGGTAAATTAACTTTGTTCATTGCAAATCCTTTAATCTTATTCCTAACAACCTAATATATTTGCATTTATATGACATAACATGTTGAGCAATGACATTACAATTTATGAGCATAAGATGTGCACCAAAATTTCTTAGTAAAGTATGCAAACAAACTACTTACATCAATACCCCTCGAATCAGAGGCATTTAATTCCAATACACCATTGGAATATGCGGAACCAAGCAGCTGTCTTGCCAATGCGTGAACACTTGTGGTCTGTATATTGATAAGTGGTGAAAGATGGTACACCACAAAGATGAAAATTATTAGCTTCACTTTTTACACAACAAAGTAAACAATACCACATATGATACACCATTACATACAAATGAAACCAAATAATTAATTAATAACACATATAACATACCTTTCCGGTACCAGGAGGACCACATAATATCAAGTTTGGCATATTACCATCCTCGGCAATAGCCCTTAACCTAACAAGTGTATCCTCGTTTCCTACAACATCGTCGAGTGCACGTGGACGATACTTCTCGACCCATGGCATCTCATACCCTCCTTTGCCACCCTTCTTCTTATCGGTGGCTTTACGCTTGGTTCCTGCCGTCTCCATGATTGTAGGGGTATTATTGCACAGCACTCACTAGTTATTTTATGAGAGTTGAGAGCGCGTTTGATCGCCACTTCCGTTTCCCCATTGCTTCACACTTCACACAACTATCGTAACAACTACGTATATTAGTGATAGTAATACGCCTTTCTACCTCAATAAACATTGCAAATAATACACTCTTATATTGTTTGTTGTCGTCTATATCTCCCCTGATTTATAAATACCCCTGGTATTAAGCAAACCTTTGAGACTACACAAGATACATCAAACTTTTACGACAAGGTACACCCACAATAAATATGTCAGACGACGAGACAGCTTTTATTGGCAAGCCAGGACAAAAACATCCAACTCCGGTAAGTAGTAGGGAGTATATTGTATAATTTGATCTCATCATGATGCTGTTCTAACAATACTGTTTTATGTAGACACCTGGTAATGGAGACCGTGTATTCTATGAAACACTCCTCAAACAACGTCCAGAGTCGGAAATGGCAAGGGAATGGTGTTTACAATATGGTATATTTGATGAAGAGACAGCCAAGAGGGAATACAAGGCCATGGAAAAAAGAAAGGCTAGTAGTAAAAGTCCCAAAAGAGAGAAGAGTACTAGTGATAAGAAGAAGAAAAAGAAGGTTAAGAAAGTATTGGATGATGTGGAGTTTGATGCAGGGATGGATGTTGGTAAGTCACGTTGGTATTGTAATTGTGTGTTTTGGTGTGCTTAATATGAAGACTCGTTGATTTGGTCACTTCATTTGAACTTCATTTGCCTATATTTCCACCTTTGCAAATTATCACACATACTAACATATGTTACAATCATCTCCATCTTCCAGGTGGTGGAGATGGTATTGGTATTGCAGGATTATAGAAAAATGGAGGGTATGATGTTTTATATGGATTTAGTTTGCAACAAACTATAATATCAAATGTTGGAGGTGAGTATACTGTTGGGGGTTGGGGCATTTAGTTGATTAGTAAAAGGAAGTAGACAGGAAGAACATAAATAAATCACATTTATATATTGCAATCTACTACATACATTTACCTCTGTCTATTTATATTTTAGAATCTATTTTACAGCGGCAATGTGTAAATTGAGATGTTCCTTGTAGTATCCGCAACAAACAATGAATTGGGAAGTATAGCGTCCGATGCACGGTTGCATGTCATCCAATTTGCTTTATAACGGTGTCCAATTTTGAATAATACTCTTGGAGGACTTGGTGACAATTCATCTTCATCTTCTACATTCTTCTTCTCCTCCTTACTTTCTTCCTCATTTTTAGTTGGAGAGCTTAAATCTTGAGTAGGAGAGATATTTAAGCCCTCCAATATCCTTTTCACAGTTTCCTCATCTACATCATCTGCCTTAAGCTTTGCAGTCGATGTTGACAAACATTTGTCTAGATACAATACAGGGTCAAGCGGATTGTCTCCGACCATATTAGCGCCCAAGTCCCAAAAGATGATATGTCCATCATTCCCTGCCGATACCATTAATCGATCCTCAACCTCTCCACTCTTACGAACCTTGGCTGATATACCTTCATATAACTCTCCTCCCTGATGTTCGCATATACCAAAATTAGGAAAACAAACAGAGGCAACACTACCATTATGACCCTCAAAGACATCACATCCCAATCTACCAATTTCAACTAACCGACGTCCCTCGGCACGGAATATAATACATGATCCATCACCACATCCCGCGGTAAGTAACCGTCCCGATGCACTCCATGATAATGTCTGTACATATGGTGGATTGCATAGCTGTGCAGTATTGGCAGTCTCGGCTAATTTAATTGGAATTGAACATGTTGCCTTATTTGGTTTATTAATATCAAATAATTTCACAGTACAATCAGTACCGGCAGTGGCTATATATGTTTCATTATTTGATCTTGGTTGGAATATAGCACTGGAGGTAATACCCATACTGTCCGGTTCTGCATGTGTTAATATCTTAGTAGGTTTATTCTTCTGTGGTTTACGTTCCCATTCATATTCATATCGATGATTTAAACTTTCAATGGTATGTACTTCACCACTATCATCTGCTGCTGATATGTAATACTTTCCAATATTACTGTTACTACTTCTACTACTGTTATTACTAGTTTGCTTTGGATAGGAGAATGATAATTGATTAATTTCATCAGTACATTGAAAGTTATTAGTAAGATCAAAGTGTGGTCTAAGGTGTTTAATTACGGAAGATGGATTTGATACAGCCGTGGAATGATGACGTAAATCATATCCATATACTTTGTTTGATGTTGATGCATATACTGTACAATCATTATTATTTATTGACCATGAGTTGATGTTATCATCACCATCAGCCCCTTCTACTTTATGTGATTCATTAATAGATGGATGGAAAGCAACACTAACGACTTCATTCCTATCCACGGCATTAATACGTGGTAATTCCATACATATTGATGTTTTACGAGTACGTAAATCCCATAATCTAGCAGTACCATCCTCTGATCCACTTAATAATAAGTTTGGATTTTGATTGGTTGACGGTGATGAAGATGTTGTTGCGTTATTATTATTATTGTAGTATGAAAGACGCTCGGATGAATGAGCTAGACATAGAACTGCTTTTTTGTGACCCTTTAGTGTACGCTTTTGGAGTTTGGGCGTATACTCCTTTGCGGTTGATATTGCCGTCATATTAACTATTGATATATTGGTTGGTAAAAGTAAGTACTTTATATGAGAGTAGTTGCAAGGTTGTTCCGTAAATAGTTATATTTCTTACGATACCGCCTCAAACGATAGAGAGGTGTTGTTAGGTGTTGTTGCATAGTCTCTCCAGCAAGCAAGGCAACCGGATAGTTAATGTTAGGTATGCTCTTAAACGGATCAGTGTGGTAACATTCATTTGATATGCTCATATCCACATATAGGCTAAAACTAGAGACATAGTATCCTTGACATAAACACATCTCATACACAAGTACACCAAACAGAGACACTTATGACTATGACTTATGATATTTGTTTTGCCTGACTTGACTTTAGAATCTACAGAATGCAAGGCCGGCAATTTTGAAGTAAGAACCACTTACAAGTCTGAATTCTACTAATAGGCTTTCTCCTCTGGTGATGCCAGCATTGGGCAATTCAAACTTTTGTGGTACGTGTATGCTGGTTTTTGTTTCGTGGTATCCCGTAATATTATGTGTTACATTCACACCTGATTGCATTTGAAAGTCAACTTCAAGCCTTGTATTTACAAAATTTGGCCCATAACTCTTCATTATCATTACTGTGACAAACTTAATGTCATGGGTGGCATCAATTTTTACTACAAAGTGAGCATCAGCTTCTTTTGCATACCATCCAGCCCTTGGTTGTTTTACAGGGTTCCCTTCTGCTTTCCACCCAACATTGGTAACTAATACTTCATTCATTTTTCTATCAACATCTACGGCATTAGTGACGGATGACATCCTGTTCACCATGAAGGCATATGAACACGGTGGCTCATTAATGACGGTGTTGTTTTCTGTGTATTTTATATCTTGACAAACTTCACTACTAGTATGGTTTGTGTATTCTTGTTGGCTGGATTCTTTTGGGCCTCTATTCACATAAGGTCTATTTTTGACACGGTCACATGTTTCTGTAAAAGCAAGGAGAAAATTGTAAAACACTGTCCATGCTGTACCGATATGCGATCCCTAAGCCATTTTATATGAGTATACAGAACTTGTTCCAAATCATTGAATCATGATAAACATCTTCTTACCATTGCTGGGTGTATACTTTGACCATCACCGGCAGTGATCGTGTTTAATATGTGAGGTTTGTCTAAGTTTTCTATCACTTTCTGCCTTATAACGTTAGAATGACTTATATCCATCAAGCCAAACCGTTCTGTGGTGTTGTGGATCATGGGTGACAAATCACTGACATTATTTTCTCCATGGTGTACCCCATGAAATTCCTCTACCATTACCACTAATGGTAGAACCTTATCACATCTTCGAAGATTTTGGGCGGCACGAACATACCCCGGAAAGTGCTCTTCATACACCTGCACTTTGTCAGCTTCTTGTACATCATTTGCAGCATGCTTTGAATTAAGAAAATGAACGAGTGTAAGATCTCTTGTGTGCAACATAACATAATTGAATGAGTAAACTTCATACTTACGGCCCATATGACAATATGGGGAAGTTGTTCTCGTATGTTATCGGCAAACAACTGGTATTCCAATAGAGTTTTTCCAACCTCACTATTTGCGCCCCCAACAGCAAGATTGGATACCTTCACTACTTCCTTTCCCTGGAATAGAACTTGGTTAAACAAGGCCTCTAATCTTGATGGCCACGCGCATATTCTATATTCATTCATCCAGCCAGGCTGTGGTAAACCGACATGATTAGTACCACATGCCATTCCTGAAGTTAGTGAGCCCCCAGTTACTAAAATGTGTAGTGAAGGTGAAGGCTTCCCTTTCTTCCCTTGATCTAAATACTTGACACGGCTTGAAATTATGTCCAAAACTTTCAATGTAGCATCCAAATTAGGAGACCTGATAGAAGATTTTAACATGTCATCAGTCTTGTAATGCATTTCAAATAATGTATCCAACCAATGTTTAAACTTGACATTGTTATTCTGTTCATCTTGGTACCAGGTTGTTGCATTGCTCACAGATGCATCTATTATTTCCTTTGAATATGTGTTCCATAATGTAGGTGCATCAGTAGTAAAAAAATTGTTTTCTAATTGACGGCATATGGAAGGAGTATGACATTTCAACTCTCTTGTATTGCTGTATGACCTCGTTCTTGCTGCATCTCTGATGAAGCACACCACAATCAAACAAGCAGTAATAACCACTCGGATGATGTTTATATTATTATTAGCAAATCGACTAATCATATCAACATAGATCGCTGTTTGATTACTAAAATTTTGATATACCGATGTAGTGTCCTATGTACGTTTTCTTCATATTGTCTCGAATGGTACAAGCCACAGGTAGTACTATCGCCATTATATTATTATTATTATCATCATCATCACCACATACAGTCGCAACACGGCTTCTCGAACCTTGGTTGGTTAGTAGCAATATGTAGGGAAAGCAAGGTCAGCAATAAGAAATTATGAGAGTTGAATTTTGGTATCCTCTTAGCTTATTGCATTGCAAATTGCAACTGAGATGCCCGCCGCCCGGTCTTAATGTTGATATCTGTCGTCCATCTGCACTGATGTACTTGATAATAGGGTAGATTGGAGGGTTATAGTGTTGTTATCAACTAAAGATATTATTCGGTGGTCTGGAAACTTTCCTCGAGTTTGATACACTCTTCTGTGGTAGGTACACTCTCATATACTTCAATAATAATATTGGTATCATAAGTACTAATAACCAATCTACAACAAGCATATACAAGAATGTCATCTCTTCAATATAATATCGAGGCAGAACTATCATCTGCAAAGAATCGTCTTGCAAATTTACAAAAGCAACAACAACAACAGAATACTGTCGAGTCATCGTCTTCCAATAACACTGAGAGTTTAATAACACCAGCTCAGCAATTATACCAACGTGCACTAAAAGCTAAGGATAATATAGAATATATAACATTAAACCAATCATTAATTGAGTTTATGAGTAGTAATGTTGCAAACAGTAGTAACCAAAGCGATGGCACTGATGCAGAAGAGTTGATAAAGGCCACAGAAATGTGTACCTCATTGGGATTATTACTAATACAATACTCTTCTAACCATCATCACAATAACAACGAAGGATTAAAATCTACAAAATTATACAATGAAACATTAAAGTGGTATACAAACTTATACAATACAACACGTACAAAAGCCCAATCAACTTTCTCAACTCAATTATATAAGTTGTCCTCGGAATTTCCATCTACTGATCAATCGTCTACAGTTATCAAAGAGGCATTGGCATCATCAGATTCAAGCTTAAACAGTAGTGGAAAGTGTTTAGTTGAGTTACAGATTGTACATGATGTTATAATGCAACTTCAATCTAATACTCAGGGACAGCAGAGAGTTGAACTACCGCCAACCTGGAGGTTAGATATAGTTGATGAATTATGTAAACCAATTGCCAATCGGATTAAATTCTTATTCTTGAATGAAGAGACTGGTATAATGTCATCATCATCAGGGCAGCAACCTCAGACAGGGAATGCCCAACAACAACAGCAGCCGCAGTCTAAGATTGAACGGTTGCCTGAGTGGACATTTAGATATCTTCGAGAAGTTATTGATAATCATGGTGTATTATCATTAGTTATGGAAGATGGAGTGCAGCCGTTGATTGATACTGTTGTGAATACATTGATTCAACGTATTTTATTACTATCTACTACTGCTGATACTGTTGATATGGATAATGATAACCAACACACTCCTGCGGCACATGAGATAATACAACAACTCAAAGATCAATACTACTCACATTCTACGATATACTTTCTCCGTGAAATATCAAGAATGGCAAGACATGTAATTCGTTCAAAATCATTCTTCCAACATCCAGATGTTGTTGGATCTGAATGTCTAGATCGAAGTATTGTCTTGAAGGGCATTGAACAATTGTTCTTGTTTGATACATTTATGGAAGATAAGATGAAGGACATTGGGGTGGGATATAGCGGAGTTAATGTGAGTTTATTACCGATACGAATGTTGGATACCTTCTTATCAACAAATGAAAGTCTACTCAGGTGGTGGTTGGATGAAGAACGAGATGGTATCATTGCCACATTGCATGAGTGTGGCTCATCTTCCCTTGCTTCATACCAAAATGATGAGGACATATTCACGTCTTCTATGGATATCGTTGATAAAGAAGAAGAGGGTGATAGCAGTTCATCAGTTGATCGACTATACCCGCCCATATCAGAATTATTTATTGCCCTACTACATTCTGCAAGGAGTAAATCAAACATGTTTATGAGTAATCATTCACGTCAAATGTACATTGGCAACGTGATCGCACAAGCGTGTTCAGTATACTTAGACTTGGTACATGCCGAGGCAACACATTTACGTAAACAATTACTTGCTCGTCCTTCAAGTACATCATCCTCGACATCAACAGGAGTACCAAGTGTAAATGTACTACGATCAACTACCAATCTACCCTCTGACAAACTATTAACATGTAATACAATGGAGTGGTCGGCGTTGATTACAGGTACACATCTTGCTTCTCAGCTGCTCTTACAACCATCTTTGTCGTCGACCGATACCTTAGACGATAATGACATATTGGAAAAAGTTGGCGTGTCAATGCAACATCTTTGCTCGGCAATGGTCGATGATTATACGTCTGCTCTTGTTGAGACTATAATCATGGAGCGTGCCAAGCTTGCAACTTATATGATGAGAGCACCATTCCTTCTCTCGGATCCTCTTCCCGATTTACCAGAATTACCTCTTTCACCAGAGAGGCGTGGTCAAAGAGATAAGGACACAAGTAATGGGAGCAAGATATTAGCCTTAAGTCCTGATCTTAACGATTCAATGCATGTGGTGTCAGTTAGTATCAAGGCTTGTAATGAAGTTAAGGCCAAGGTTGGTAGTATGTTTCAAGTGGATGATAGTAGTGACAGCGGTGAAGTCGAACCAAGTATGATGCTGTATCACGGTTGCCAGTCTATACACGATGCAGTCAAGTGCGCAATTGGACAGAAGCTACTTGATATTGCTCTCGATCCTCAAGGCATGTGCCCAGAGATATATCAAAGCGGTGCATTACAGTTCCTTCACGACGTTAAGGCAGTCAATCGTCTGTTCAGTGCAAGACAAACCGATCAGCAGGCAGGACCGATGGAAAGGGTAGTAACATCTGCTCGACTAATGTCATTAGAGTCATCACAAATACATGCCATTAAAGAGACGTTCCGCTCATTAGTTGATGCAGATTCACCTATTCGAAATCTATTTGGACGAACAGTCGACGATTCGGGTGAGATGAATGAACCAAGTATCAGTAGATTGAATGTGGATGATTTCTATAAAGACCAGAGATTGATCGACGAAGCAGGTAATATGTTGGAGGCAAAGGGGTTTAACGATTTGGCTTTAGAAGAGGCACTGTCTGTTCTCAATCGTAGGTTGTAAAATAAAGCAGACAAACTAGCATGTGTGTAAACTAATCATTACTAACTTAAACTGTATTACCACCACCCAACAAAAGTGATCCTAAGCTAATAATGGACATAGCAATCAAGCTGGGAATACCCTGACCAAGTATCACTGCAAATACATTAAGCGGCAACATTAATGAAGTGTTTTTGTTCACTTCTTTCTTGCCTTGCCATGAGCGAATCAATGTCTGAAGACTTGGCAGTGTGCAACAAAGTCCTATAATATGCATCACGGGTCCAGTTATACTTGTAGAAGTCCAAATACCACTACTTTGAAGAGCTGCTGCAGCTTTACCTGTACTTCTTCTTGTGTGGACAATACTATTCTTTGCCATCCTCTCAATCTTATCTAGTCCATTAATGCCATGCCCGAATAGGAGAGGGTTGATCTTTTGATCATCTGTTCCAAATAGCAAACTAAACTTTGACAATCCAAACCCTCGAAGGAATATAGCATAGCACGTTGAGAGTGTAAACACTACTAATGTTCCAGCCAAGAGCGGCACATACCGATTCGATTTCGAAAGAGAGGAGAGTATAAGTCCTCTATTCTTCTTAGACTTGGTCGATGTTACTTGGTATGCCGTCTTTCCTCCGCTTACACCTTCCCCTTCCAACAGAAGAAGTATTGGAGAGCATAGTATTGTACCTAAAACTGATGCCGGAATTCCAGCGACAGATGTAGTACCAACTACTCCAACACCAGCCACTCCATATCTGCCATACACTACAATGATTGCACATAACCATGAAATGACACAACTCATATTACCATATCCTCGAGTTGTTGAGTTCTTCTCTTTCCTCAAGCGAACCATCATGCAAAAGGCTCCAGCGAGTAGACCACACACTGACAGATAAGTAGATGCCCAACCACCAATACCAAAGGGACGTGCATGTGCTGATAACGAAACACTCGAAATGACAAAGAAGACAGGAAAGGCCACTCCAGCCCAGATATTGGCAATCTGTTCCACCTCAGCAAATTCGGAACACTCTAAAAAGTATCCCATAATAGACGCAACTGTACCAAGACAACTCATTGCCATACAAGAGAATGTTGTAACAAATATCGGTATGAATATATCATTGCTCATAGTCTGTCGGGTAATAAACCATGATATACCACAACCAAACATGAGACCAAAGATCATCAATCGGAGTAAGTGACGTGTATCTCTTCTACCTGACGAGTCTTTGATTTCTTTCAACTCGAGTGGCCCTAGCATGGCTAGAAGAATTGCCAGGAATGCAGAAACTAATCCCCATCCACCCGTGGCTGTATCATCATCTTCTACATCCAAACTTGAGATTGATTGAAAGGTATCGAGTGACGACGACGTCGTGACACCTGGGAAAGCCGTCGAAGCGAATGAGACAAACAATCCCAATATAAACGTGAATGCCGATACTTTACGCCATACCTCGCCCCCACCATTGGGTAAGAAGTGATTAATCATTGACAAAACTGATACACCCCAAAGTGATGCCGAGTAGCCAATAATCTCTAGTAACTTGGGTTGTTGATATTCCTCTTCACTTCCGTCTCCTGTTAATAAACCGACTAATGGCTCTATAACCCATTTTACAGAGGATATAATTACACTTGGTAGTAATACTGCACAGTATATAACTACAATTAAGGATGCATGATCCTTTGTTGGTAACCCAGGTTTGGCACTTGCATCCATACTCTTACGTCTCGAACTAGACATCTTGGTATGTACTGGTTCTAACAAGTATGGAAAACAAATGATCGTTATTAATAATGATGCTATACTCCAACGGAGGTAGAGTAATGCAAGTGATGACGAGCTACTTGATGATTCGTTGATAAGTACTGCAAGCATTTTACCAAGAGATATCGATACAGTAACAATCGTACTACCATCCTTGACAAGTTTCTGTCGTTTCACATGCCAAGTAATACACAGCATTAACAATCCTGTAAGATATACCAAACTCGGTGTGTAGACTGACACTCGTCCAATCTCATAGGAATCTCTTGAATATAATGGCATTGGTTTATTCAATAATGCATATTCCATAATTACCAATAGTAAACTATACGTTGCTAAGCATATACCAATAACATCATATTGTTTCATAACTTTGGATGCATATCCGCCAGGTGCTCTATATATCAATCCAATTATTAATGTCAAGTACATACCACAATACAATCCTAAGTCTGCAAACTTTTTCAATACTACTCCATTACTACTACCGGGTAGTAAAGTAACATATTCTGTTAAAAACGTTAATCGATAAATAATAACAACGGTCCCAAAAGTAAATATAACAAAGCAAGTTAATATTGCATATCGCAATTGTTTCGTAATTAACCATAACGCAACACTTTCAACTAATAACATTGGTCCTGGTAAATATTGTAACTTTGGATTCACACTAAGTGAATAGAATATAGATGTTAATGCTAGTAATAGTTGGAATGTATCCTCGTGATATTCACCAAGTAGATACTCATTCGTTGTAGTATTAGTACGACGGTAGAACCAATAACTAATATAACCAAATGTACTACCAACACTTAACCAAAAGTTACATTTGAATATACTAATTATAGTATCATGATCATTAATAATGTAAGAGATGTGTATACAT